>VFQP010000276.1_pt1 | contig 120974 bp, 118 predicted proteins | sample 3512351 | NCBI WGS metagenome assembly VFQP01 (sample SAMN10412372, study PRJNA504923) | tailings metagenome | isolation source: Relicate 1 Philex TSF1 revegetated site | place: Philippines: Tuba, Benguet | collected 2017-08-29
TTCCAGCGCGAGGTGCGCCGGTGAATGCCGCCCTCAGTCCTGCGGCGGCGCCAGGTAGGCGGCCACCATCTGCCGGGCCAGGTTCAGGTGCGCCTTCTGCCACGCGGGCTTCTGCAGGTCCTTGTGGAAGATTTTCGAGAGGGTGAAGGCGTGGGCGCGGCCGTAATACGACAGGCTCACCATGGCCACGTAGAGGTGCAGGGCATCCACGCCCGCGCGCACCTCGCCGGTGGCGGCACCACGCTCCAGCAGCTTGCGGATGCGGCTGAGCACCGGCGATGCCATTTCCGGGATGCGCGCGGAACACGCCAGATGGCGCGCCTCGTTGAGGTTCTCGAAGGCGAGCAGCTTGCGCAGGCGCGGGTGCGCAGCGAAGTGGCTTTCCACGAAATCGAAGATGCACAGCAGGCCCTCCATCGGCTCGAGGGTGTCGATGTCGTGCTGCAGTTCGTCGTGGCGCAGGTCGGCCAGCACCGCTTCCAGCACGGCGACGTAGAGGTCGTCCTTGCTGCCGAAGTAGTGGTAGAGCATGCGGATGTTGGTGCCCGCGTTGCGCGCGATGCGGTCGGTGCGGGCGCCGCTGAAACCGTGGTCGGCGAATTCGGCCACGGCGGATTCCAGCAGCTTTGCACGCGTGCGCGCGGGGTCGCGGCGCACCGGCGTTTCGGCCTCGGCCTCGGGCACCGGCACGGGTCGGCGGGTGGGTGAAGCACGTGTCAAGAGAACCTCCCGTTTTCAGAGAATGTCGTGGCGAGGTCCAGCAGGCGCTCGTCCTGCCCTGGCGCCGCCATGAAGGATATGCCCACGGGCAGCCCCTGTGTGCTCGCCAGCGGCAGCACCACCTGGGGCAGGCCCGCGTGGCCCGCGAGCGAGCCGAGGGCCAGCGCGCGGGCATAGAAGTACGAGCGCTCTGCGGCATCGGCGCTTTTCTGGAGTGCCACGCAGGGCGCCGCGGGCACCAGCCAGGCTTCGTCGGCACCCAGCTGCCGCACCAGCCGCTGCGCCGCTTGCGCGCGCCAGGCCTGCCAGCGCGGCCGTTGCGCCGCGTCGAGTGCGAGCGCCTGTTCGAAGCGCGGCGCGATGGCCGCACCGAACGCGGGTCGCGTCTGCCGGATCCAGGGGCCCAGCTGCTCGGCGATCTCATGGCCCTGCAGCTCGGCATAGGCCTGTGCCCAGGTGGCCCATTCGCCCGAGAACGCCTGGCGCGTTTCCACAATGCCGGCCTGTTGCGCCCACGCGTGCAGGGCTTCGCGCACCGGCGCGTCTGCCAGGGCCATGGCGTCTTCGGCGATGCACAGGCGCAGCGGCGCCCTGCTTCCGGCAGCGGAGCCCAGCAGCGCGTGGCCCGCGCTGCGCAGCAAGGCCGCGTCGCGCGCGAACCAGCCCACGGTGTCGTAGCTCGGCGCGAACGGCAGCACACCGGCCAGTGGCACGCGGCCGTGGGTGGGGCGCATGGCGGCCACGCCGCAGAACGATGCCGGCACGCGCACCGAGCCACCGGTGTCGGTGCCCAGCGCCACGTCGGCCTCGCCCCAGGCCACGGCCACCACCGAGCCACTGGAAGAACCACCGGGCAGGCGGTCTGCCGCCAGGGGGTGGCGCGGCGTGCCGTGGAAGGCGTTCTCGCCTTCGAGGCTGAAGGCGAGTTCGTCGGTGACGGTCTTGCCCACCACGCGCGCGCCGGCCATGCGCAGCGCCGCCACGCAAGCCGCATCGGACGTGGCGGCCGCGGGGTGGCTGGCGGCCCAGCCAGGGTTGCCGCCGCCGGTGGTCGCGCCCTGCACATCGATCAGGTCCTTCACCGCCAGCCGCACGCCGTCGAGCACGCCGCGGCCGGTGTGGCCGCGTTCACACAACACGCCGGGGACGAAGGCCCCGACATGCGATGAGCCCGCTGTCATCCGCCGGGCAAGGCGTCGAGCACCTGCTGCGAGCCGGTGACGAAGCCGAAGCATTTCTTGACGTTCCACACCGTGGCCTCGGTGCAGAAAGCGGGCGAGCTGGTGGCGCAGCAGTCTTCCAGCATCACGCAGCCGTAGCCGAGGAAGTTGGCGTCGGTCAGGGTGTGCAGTACGCACTGGTCGGTGTTGCAACCCGCGAAGAGGATGCTCTTGATGCCGAGGTTCTTCAGGATGCTGTCGAGGGGCGTGTCCCAGAAGCCGCTGATGCGGTACTTGTCCACCTGGATGTCGCCGGGCAGGGGAGCGAGTTCATCGACGATGGCCGCGGCCCACGAATCCTTCTCCAGCACGTTGCCCTTGCCACCGGGCAACGGGTGGCCCAGGCCCACGTCCTTGCCGCCGTTGTCGTACAGGTGGATCTGGTTGGGCGGCATGTTGGCGAGGTCGGGCCGGTTGCCCCAGTTGACCCAGATCACCGGCACCCCCGCGCTGCGCAGCGCGGGCAGCAGCTTCTGCAGCGGCGCGATCGGCGCGCGGTCGGCGGTGTAGTCGGCGCCGAGCGAATCCACCCAGCCGCCTTCGGTGCAGAAGTCGTTCTGCAGATCGATCACCACGATGGCGGTGCGCCGCAGGTCCAGCACCACGTTCTGCGGCGCCGCGTCGATGCGGGCACGCACCGGCGCGGGCGGCGGCGTGGCCATGTCCACCTCGTCGGGGCGCGCCACCCAGTAGTAATGGTGGCCCAGGCCAAGGGCGCCTTGCGGCCGTGCATCGGGCAGGTAGGGATGGCGTTTCATGAAAGCTCCGGTTGCGTGCAGCCGTTCAAGCGCACCGCCTCAGGCTGGTGCGCACCCGTGGTCCGCGCACCCCTGTGGGGCGGGAAAACGGGTTTTTGACTGGCACTGTTATTGCAGGACATGGCGATAAGTAATCAGTTATTTACTTTCCACCAACCCACTAGCGAAAGGCATGCCATGAAATCCAGAAACCCTTCCCGCCGCACCCTGGCTCTCTCCAGCATCACCGCAGCGCTGCTGCTGTCGGCCGGCTCGCTGGCACCACTGGCGCAGGCCGCCGACCCGCTGGCGGTGGGCATCCTGATCCCGGGCTCCAAGTCCGACAAGGGCTGGATGGAGTCCGGCTACGACGGTCTCGTGGCCGCGCAGAAGGCGCATGGCGACAAGATCAAGGTGCAGATGATCGAGAACATCAACTACGCCGACATGGAACAGGCGCTGACCAACCTGGCCAGCAAGAACAAGCTGGTGATCGGCGTGGGCGGCCAGACCCAGGCCGCGGTGATGAAGATCGCGAAGCGCTTCCCCAACACGAAGTTCTCCATCGTCGGTGGCAACAAGGGCGAGGAACTGCCCAACGTGGCCGGCTACGACGTGAAGCAGGCCGAGATCGCTTTCCTGGCCGGTGCGGCGGCGGCCATGCTGTCGAAGAACGGCGCGGTGAGCTATGTGGGCGGCATGGAGATTCCGTCCATCGTGAACGCCGGCAAGGAGTTCGGCAACGGCGCGAAGTTCGTCAACCCGAAGATCAAGTACTTCGAGAACTACACCGGCGATTTCGACAACGTGGCGAAGTCGAAGGAAGCCACGCTGGCCGCCATCGCGCAGGGTGCCGACGTGCACTATCACATCCTGAACCTGGGCCTGCGCGGCATGGAGCAGGCGGCGAAGGAAAAAGGCACCAAGGTGGTGGGCAGCTACACCAACCGCTGCGGCACCGACGCCCTGTACCCAGCCTACAGCATCACCGGCGTGGGCTACCAGGTGCAGTACGCGATCGACGAGAGCGTGAAGGGCAGCTGGAAAGCCGGCTACAAGCCCTTCGGCCTGGCCATGGGGCCCAAGGCTTCCGACATGGTGGTCTGCGGCGCCTCGCCCGATGTGACGAAGAAGCTCGAGGACATCAAGAAGGACATCCTCAGCGGCAAGATCAAGGTGCTGGAAGGCTGAACACCGATGCGCGACAAGCCAGACCCGGGTGCAGGTGCAGGCGGCATGGTGGCGCAGGCCGATGCGCCGCTGCTGCGCATCGAAGGCCTGTCCAAGCGCTTCGGCACGCTGCAGGCGCTGCAGGACGTCTCGCTCGAGCTCTGGCCGGGCGAGGTGCATTGCCTGCTGGGTGAGAACGGCGCGGGCAAGTCCACGCTGTGCAACCTGGTCTTCGGCGTGCACGCGCCCGACAACGGTGCCATGGCGTTCAACGGCCAGCCCTGGCGGCCGCGCTCGCCCGCCGAGGCGCTGGCGCGCGGCATCGCCATGGTGCACCAGCACTTCAGCCTGGTGCCCGACCTCAGCGTGGTCGACAACCTGCTGCTCGGCCAGGCCAGCGGCGTGCTCGACCGCAAGAGCTGGGCCGCGAAGCTCGACACCATGCGCGAGCGCTATGGCCTGGCGCTCGATCCCTGGGCGCTCATTCAAGACCTTTCAGTGGGCGAGCGCCAGCGCGTGGAGATCGTCAAGTGCCTGATCCGCGAGCCCCGCCTGCTGGTGCTGGACGAGCCCACCGCCGTGCTGCTGCCGGAAGAAATCGCGGCCCTGCTCGCGGTGTGTGAGCGCGTCGCCGCGCAAGGCTGCGGCGTGGTGCTGGTGACGCACAAGCTCGCCGAGATCCGCCAGGTGGCCCGGCGCGCCACCGTGCTGCGCGGTGGCCGCGTGGCGGCACGCTCCGAAGCGCCCACGCAGGAAATCGACCTGCTGGTGCGCGCCATGATCCAGCGCGACCTGACGGAACCCGCGGCGACCACGCCTGCCGCGCCGGTGCCGGTGGCGACGGTGGAAGCCGGCAGCGCCGCGCCCGAACCCGCCCTCATGGCCGACGGCCTCTGCGTGCGCGATGCGGATGGCGTGCTGCGCCTGGACCGGTTCACCCTGATGGTCGCGCCGGGCGAGATCGTGGCGGTGGCGGGCGTCGAAGGCAACGGCCAGAGCGAACTGGGCGCGGTGCTCTCGGGCATGCTCGCGCCCACCGAAGGCCGCTTCTTTCTCGACGGCACCGAGATGACCGGACGCCCGCCCCGCGTGCTCACGCAGGCGGGCTGCGGCGTGGTGCCGGAAGACCGGCATGCGCTCGCCTGCGTCACCGGCATGAGTGTGGCGGAGAACATGATGCTGGACCGCCTGCACCGCTTCCGCCGCTTCGGCCTGCTGGACCGCGCCGCGATGAAGTCTGCCGCGCAGGAACTCATGACCCGTTTCGACGTGCGCGCCGCAAGCCCGGACGTGGCCTTCGGCGGCCTCTCCGGGGGCAACCAGCAGAAGGCCGTGCTCGCACGCGAACTCACGCTCGACCCCCTGCGGTTCCTGCTCGCCGCGCAGCCCACGCGCGGGCTGGACGTGGGCGCGGTCGAAGCCATCTACAACCACATCCGTTCGGCCGCCGCGCGAGGCGTGGGCGTGCTGCTGATCTCGTCCGAGCTGGATGAACTGCTGTCCGTGGCGCACCGTGTGGTGGTGCTGTACCGCGGCCGCGTCATGGGCATCTGCCGGGCCGATCGCGACGAACGACAACGCATCGGCGCCTGGATGGCCGGTCAACAGGAGCACACCGCATGAGCGCCTTGACGCTGTCCTGGAAAACCTTTCGGCCCGGTCCCGCGCTGTGGGTGTCGCTCGCCGCGGTGGCGGGTTCGCTCGCCGCGGGCACGGCCATGGTGGCGCTGATGGGCGTGCCCGTGGGCGAGGCCATTGCGGCATTCGCCGACGGCGCCTGGGGCTCGCCTTACGCGCTGGCCGCCTCGATCAACCGCGCGCTGGTGCTCATGCTGGTGGGCCTGGGCTTCGTGCTCGCCGAACGCGCCAGCCTTACCAACGTGGGGGGCGAAGGCCAGATCGCCGTGGGCGGCATCGCCGCCACCGCGCTGTGCCTCTGGCCGCCCGTGGCCTCGCTGCCGTTCGGGCTGGCCTTCATCGTTCCGATGCTCGGGGCCTGCCTCGCGGGCGCCTTCTGGGGCGGCATCGCGGGTGTGCTCAAGGTGAAGGCGGGCACGAACGAGGTGATCGCCACGCTGCTGCTCTCGTTCATCGCGATCTGGATGGTCTACGGCAGCGTGCAGTCCGAAAACCTGCTGCGCCGGCCGATGACGACCTCGGCCACGCTGCCGGAGTCGCTGGAGATTCCCGCCGCCACCCAGTTGCCGCTGCTGCTGGGCGATGCGTCGGTGCCACTGCACGCCGGCCTGCCCATCGGGCTGCTGCTGGCGGTGGTGGTGGCCGTGGTGCTGGGCCTGACGGTGCTGGGCCTCAAGCTGCGGGCCGCCGGGCTCAACCCGCGCGCGGCGCGGCGCGCCGGCATGGCGATCGACCGGCTCAGCATCGGCGTGCTGTGCGCCGCGGGCGCGCTGGGCGGGCTCGCCGGTGCCTGCATGCTGCAGGGCGAGCAGTACACGCTCAAGGCCGGGTTCTCTTCCGGTTATGGCTTCGACGGCCTCGTGGTGGGCCTGCTGGCGCGCGGCTCCGTCACCGGCGTGATCGCGGGCTCGCTGCTGTTCGGCTTCCTGCGCTCGGGTGGCATCAACATGGAAATGGTGGCGCAGGTGCCCACCGCCCTGGTGGTGGTGATCCAGGGCCTGATCATCGTCACGCTGGCGGGCGCCGCGCTGACCATTCAACGCATGGAAGGGCGTCACGCATGATCGAACCCGAACTCGCCGCCGTCTTCGTCGGCTCCACTGTCCGCCTCGCGGCACCGCTGCTGCTCGCCGCCACCGGCGAGCTGGTGAGCGAACGCGCGGGCGTGCTCAACATGAGCGTGGAAGGGATGATGCTCACCGGTGCCTTCGCGGGCGCCGTGGGCTCCTGGGCCACCGGCTCGCCGGTGATGGGCCTCGCGCTGGGCGTGCTGTGCGTGCTGCCCGTGGCCTGGCTGCAGGCCTTCCTCAGCATCACGCTGCGCGCCAACCAGATCGTCACCGGCATCGGCATCAACATCCTGGTGCTCGGTGCCACCACGCTCGGTTACCGCGCGCTCTTCGGCAGCCGTTCGCGCGCGGAGATTCCCGGCCTGGACAAGTGGGCGCCGCCCGGCCTGGCCGACCTGCCCTGGGTGGGCGAACACGTGTTCCACCAGACCTGGCTGCTGTACGCCGCGCTGGTGCTGATCGTGGTCGTGGCCTGGGTCATGCGCGCCACCTCGCTGGGCCTGGCCATCCACTCCGCCGGCACCGCACCGCAGGCGGCCGCGAACTCGGGCCTGCCGGTGAACCGCATCCGCTACGGCGCGGTGCTGTTCACGGGTTTCATGTCGGCGCTGGCCGGCTGCTTCCTGTCCATCGGCGACATCCACACCTTCACCGAAGGCATGACCAGCGGCGCGGGCTACCTGGCGATTGCGGCGGTGATCTTCGGCAACTGGCGGCTCGGCCGCACGCTGCTGGCCTGCGTGCTGTTCGGCGCCGCGACCGCCCTGCAGTTCCAGCTCCCCGCCATGGGCGTGCACATTCCCAATGCGCTGCTGATCATGCTGCCCTACGTGCTCGCGCTGCTCGCGGTCGGCGGCCTCGTCGGCCGGCAGATCGCGCCGGCCGCGCTCACACAACCCTACAAAGGCCACTGAATGGAACCCAAGGACGTGCTGGACTGCGTGACCGCCACCGCGCGCATCGTCGGCATCCCGCTGGATGCGGCGCAGGCCGAACGCGTGGCCACGCACCTGCAGCGCACCGCTGCCATGGCCGCGCTGCTCGACGCCTTCCCGCTGCACGACGAGGACGAGCCTGCCGAGATCTATTGCCCCGCCCCTTTCCCCCAGGCGACCGACTGACATGCCCATGCCCCCCAACCTCAGCCAGACCGCGCAGGCCGTGGCCAGCGGCCAGCAGAGTGCGGCCGACGCGCTGGAAGCCTGCATCGCCCGCATCGAAGCCACCGACGCGCGGGTCAACGCATTCACCGGCACGCGCTTCGACGCGGCGCGCGCGCACGCCGCTCGCATCGATGCGCAACGCGCCCGGGGCGAGCCGCTCGGCCCGCTGGCCGGCGTGCCGTTCGCGGTGAAGAACCTGTTCGACATCGAAGGCGAAGTGACGCTCGCCGGTTCAGAAGTGAACCGCACCAACCCGCCCGCCAGCGCCGACGCGGTGCTGGTCCAGCGCCTGCAGGCCGCTGGTGCGGTGCTGGTCGGCTCGCTCAACATGGACGAGTACGCCTACGGCTTCACCACCGAGAACACGCATTACGGTGCCTGCCACAACCCGCACCGACCCGGCCACACGGCCGGCGGTTCATCGGGCGGCTCGGGCGCGGCGGTGGCGGCGGGCCAGGTCCCGCTCACGCTGGGCTCGGACACCAACGGTTCGATCCGCGTGCCTTCGTCCTTCTGCGGCGTGTGGGGCTTGAAGCCCACTTTCGGGCGGCTCTCGCGGCGCGGCAGCTACCCCTTCGTCGCCAGCATCGACCACCTCGGCCCCTTCGCCGACGACCTCGCCGGGCTGGCCCTGGCCTACGACGCGCTGCAAGGCCCCGACCCGCTGGACCCGGGCTGTTTTGCCACCGCCGTGCAACCGGTCGTGCGCTCACTGCCGCAAGGCGTGCAGGGCTTGCGCGTGGGCGTGCTCGGCGGCTACTTCGTGGAACACGCCAGCGCACCGGCACGCGAAGCGGTCGCGCAGGCCGCCGTCGCGCTCGGCGCCAGCGCCACGGTGGAATGGCCCGACGCGGCGCAGGCCCGCGCGGCGGCCTTCATCACCAGCGCCAGCGAAGGCGGGGCATTGCACCTGCAACGCCTGCGCACCCGGGCCGCTGACTTCGAACCGCTCTCGGTGGACCGCTTCATCTCCGGTGCGCTGCAACCCGCCGCCTGGTACGTGCGCGCGCAACGTTTCCGCCGCGTCTACCGCGACAAGGTCAACGCGCTGTTCCGCGACTGGGACGTGCTGCTCGCGCCTGCCACACCGGTGGCCGCGCCCGCGATCGGCTCCGAATGGATCCACATCAACGGCCAGGCCTTTCCCTGCCGCCCGTCCATCGGGCTGCTCACACAACCCATTTCGTTCGCGGGCTGCCCGGTGGTGGCCGCGCCGATGTGGCCCGATGGCACCGATGGCCTGCCCATCGGCGTGCAGGTCATTGCGGCTCCGTGGCGCGAAGACCTCGCGCTGCGCGCGGGCTGGGCGCTGGCGCAGGCCGGCGTGGCATACCTGAAGGAAGCCTCCCTGTGATCGATGTGAACCTGCCCGACGTGCTGGCCGAAGTGACCACCGCGTTCCAACGCTACGAAGTGGCCCTTGTCACGAACGATGTGGCCGTGCTCGACGAGCTCTTCTGGAACAGCCCGCACACACTGCGCTACGGCGCCACCGAAAACCTCTACGGCTTCGACGAGATCCGTGCCTTCCGCGCCGGCCGCCCCTCGGCAGGCCTGGCGCGCACGCTGGGCCGCACCGTCATCACCACCTTCGGCCGCGACTTCGCCACAGCCAACACCGAGTTCCACCGCGCCCAGAGCGACCGCATCGGGCGCCAGAGCCAGACCTGGGTGCGCACGCCCGAAGGCTGGCGCGTGGTGGCCGCCCACGTGAGCCTGATGGCCTGAGGTGCGCGATGCAGATCCCTGCCCTGCCCTTTCCCTACGAATTCGACGTGGCGCACACCGCGCTCGTCATCATCGACATGCAGCGCGACTTCATCGAACCCGGCGGGTTCGGCGAAACGCTGGGCAATGACGTGGCGCTGCTCGCGGCCATCGTGCCGGCGTGCCAGGCCGCGCTGGGTGCGTGGCGCCGCGCGGGCGGCATGGTGGTGCACACGCGCGAGGCGCACGCGCCCGACCTGTCTGATTGCCCGCCGGCCAAGCGCCTGCGCGGCAACCCCAGCCTGCGCATCGGCGACGTGGGGCCGATGGGCCGCATCCTGGTGGCCGGTGAGCCGGGCAACCAGATCATTCCCGCGCTCTCGCCCGTGGCCGGCGAGACGGTGATCGACAAGCCGGGCAAGGGCATGTTCTACGGCACGCCGCTGCACGCACAGTTGCAGCAGGCCGGCATCACCCACCTGGTCTTCATGGGCGTGACCACCGAGGTCTGCGTGCAGACCAGCATGCGCGAGGCCAACGACCGGGGTTACGACTGCCTGCTGCTGGAAGACTGCACAGAGAGCTACTTTCCGCACTTCAAGGCGGCGGCGGTGGAGATGATCCGGGCGCAGGGCGCCATCGTCGGCTGGACGGCGACCAGCGCGCAACTGATCGCTGCCCTGAAAGCGGCCTGATAGAGTTTCCCCGTGCCCACCACCTCGCCCCGCCGTCCCGTCAAAGCGCCGCTCGCGCCGGTGCACCGCTCGCGCGCCAGTGAGGTGTACGAACAGCTCAAGCGCGACATCGCCGAGTTCCGCATGGTGCCGGGCGACCGTTTCAGCGAACACGAGCTGTGCAACCGCCTCGAGGTGTCGCGCACACCCGTGCGCCAGGCGCTGACCCGGCTGCAGCAGGAAGGCCTGGTGGAGGTGATGTTCCGCAGCGGCTGGCGCGTGCTGCCGTTCGACTTCGACAAGTTCGACCAGCTCTACGACCTGCGCATGGTGCTGGAAACCACCGCCGTGCAGCGCCTGTGCCTGCAGGACGTGGACACCTCGGGCCCGGCGCTGCAGGTGCTGAAGGACCGCTGGCTGGTGCCGGTGGCCGAGCGCAGCAGCGACGCCGTGCAGGTCGCCGAGTGGGACGAGGACTTCCATGAAGCCATCGTGCGCGCGGCGGGCAACGCGGAGATGGCGCGCGTGCACCACGAGCTGACCGAACGCATCCGCATCATCCGCCGGCTCGACTTCCTCAAGCAGGTGCGCATCGACGCCACCTACGACGAACACGCCAAGATCCTGCGCGCCATCCTCGCGCGCAAGGCCGACCGCGCCGACCTGCTGATGCGCTCGCACATCGAGGCCAGCCAGGTCGAGGTGCGCAAGATCACCCTGCACCAGGTGTTCATGGCGCGGCAGGTGGCACCGGCCGCCTAGGCGCCGAACACGAAGCTGTCCATCGACAGCACCCCGTGGGTGATGCCACCGTCGATCACCTCGGCCACGGTGCCTTCACCCGCCGCACCCGCGGCCACCAGCAGCGGCAGGAAGTGTTCGGTGGTGGGGTGGGCGCGCTGCGCGTGGGGCGCGTCGTCGAGCGTGCGGCGCACGCGTTCGCTGTCGCCCTGCCGCACGGCTTCGCGCACCCAGGCCACGAACTCGGTGGCGTAGGCCTCTTCGTCGCCGTGGCCGGCGCGGAACTCGTAGAGGTTGTGCGTGAGGCTGCCCGAGCCGACCACGAGCACGCCTTCGTCGCGCAACGGTGCGAGCGCCTGGCCGAAAGCCCAGGCGCTCTTCGCGTCCAGGCCCATGGGCAGCGACACCTGGAACACCGGCACGTCCGCGTCGGGGTAGAGGTACAGCAACGGCACCCAGGCGCCGTGGTCCAGGCCGCGGTGTTCCTCGCCCTGCGCCAGCCAGCCGGCCTGCCTGAGCACGTCCAGCGTGCGCTGCGCCAGCGCGGTGTGCCCGGCGACGGGGTAGCCGATTTCATAGAGCGGTTGCGGGAAACCACCGAAGTCGTGGATGGTGGCAGGCTGTGCGGACAGGCCGACGCGGGCGCCGCGCGTCATCCAGTGCGGCGAGACGACCAGCACCGCGCGCGGCGTCGGCAGCGCACGGCCCAGCGCGTTCAGGCGCGGGCCGGCCAGGCCGGGTTCCAGCGCGAAAGTGGGTGCACCGTGGGAAACAAAAAGCGTGGGCAGGCGGTTCATGAGGTTCTCCTTCGTTCAACCGATGCCTGCACTCTAAAAGTTCCAGATACAGAGATAAACATGGTTCAATGAGACAAACTGTTCCTGGATTTGAAACAAATGGACCGATTCGAAGCGATGCGGGTGTTCGTGGCGGTGGTCGACGCGGGCAGCTTCGTGGGCGCGTCCGACGCGCTGCCCATGTCGCGCGCGGCCGTGTCGCGGCACGTGGCCGAACTGGAAGCGCACCTCGGCGTGCGCCTGCTCAACCGCACCACGCGGCGCCTGTCGCTCACACCCGAGGGCGAGGTGTTCCACCTGCGCTGCAAGGAGGTGCTGGGCACCGTGGACGAGGCCGAGGCAGAGATCACCTCGCGCAGCGGTGAGGCCGCCGGGCTGCTGCGCATCAACGCGCCCTTCACGTTCGGCCTGCTGCACCTGGCCCCACTCTGGACGGCCTTCATGGACAACCACCCGAAGGTGATGCTGGACGTGACGCTGTCGGACCGCGTGGTCGACCTGGTGGACGAGGGTTTCGACATGGCGGTGCGCATCGCCCGCCTGCCCGATTCCAGCCTGGTGAGCCGCCAGATTGCGAGCACGCGCCTGGTGCTGTGCGCATCGCCCACCTACCTGCGCCGGCACGGCACGCCGCGGCACCCTGCCGAACTCGCGAACCACCAGGTGGTCGCGTACAGCCTGTTCTCCATGGGCGACAACTGGGTGTTCACCGGGCCCGATGGCCCGGTCACGGTGAAGGTGGCGCCGCGCATGCGCAGCAACAACGGCGACACCTGCCGCCTCGCCGCCCTGCGCCACCAGGGCATCGTGCTGCAACCCACGTTCCTGGTCGGGCCCGATCTGCAGGCGGGCACGCTGGTGGAGCTGATGCCGTCGTTCCAGTCGATCGAACTCGGGGTGTACGTGGTCTACCCGTCGCGCAAGTTCATTGCGCCCAAGGTGCGCCTGATGATCGACTTTCTGGCCGAGGCGTTCAGCATGCAGGCCTGGCCGACGCAGAAGCGAGCGAAGAAAGCGACAAGGCCTTCCGGCTAGCGGCGGCCGGGCCGCGAGCGCGGCATCTTCGGCAAGTCCAGGGCCACCAGGTTCGCCTGGGCCCGGGCCATCAGGCGGTCCATCAGCCCGTCAAGCTGCGCGATCTCATCGACCCCCAGTTCCAGCAGGAGCTGACGATTGAGTTCCACCACCACGGGCAGGAACTCGTCATACAGGGCGCGCCCTTCAGGCGTCAGCGACACCCTCGCGTGGCGGCGGTCGCTGGGGATCACCTCGCGGGTGAGTAGCTTCATGTCCGCGAGTGCAGTGACGATGCGCGAGGTGCGCGCGCGGTCGAGCTGCGCATGGTCTGCCAGTTCGGAGGAAAGCATGGGACCATGCCGGGCCAGCACCACGATCAGACGCCATTCGCGGCGCGACACACCGTAGCGAGCCTGGCACAGGCGCCCTACCGGCGCCACGGCGATCGCCTGCAAACGGCTCAGGCGGTACAGAAACAGTTCGCCCACCGCGGCGGGCTGGATCGGGCGGGATTGAGACACATCGACTCCACTGCGTGAATACCCTGAGCATAGTTGTATTGGTCAACCACCTACTACGGGCATAGATTCCGGCAAGGCACCCAGAACCAAGGAGACACCATGCCACACCCCGCTTCCCCCATCACCCGTTCCGGCCTGACCGGCGCGGTGCTGCTCGCACTCACCACCACCTTCACTGCGCCACACGCCCATGCACAGACATGGCCCAGCAAGCCAGTCACGCTGGTGGTGGGCACCCCGGCGGGTGGTTCGGTCGATGCCTACGGTCGCGCGCTCGCCGATCAACTGGCCAGGCAGACCGGTGGCACCTTCGTCGTGGAGAACAAGGGTGGCGCCAACGGCAACCTGAGTGCAGAGCAGGTGCGCAACGCGACAGCCGATGGCCACACGCTGTGGGTCAGCACGCAGGCGATGTTCACGATCAACCCATCGGTGTACCCCGCCATGCGATGGAAACAGTCGGACTTCAAGCCCATCGCCAAGGGCATCGAGAGCCCACTGGTGCTGGTGACCCATCCGTCCGTGCCCGCGAAGACACTGCCTGAACTCGTGAAATGGGTGGCAGCCAACCCCGGCAAGATCACTTACGCCTCGTTCAGCCCTGGCACGCCATCGCATTTCCTGGGCTTCCAGCTCAACGAGCGCTTCAAGCTCGACATGGTGCACGTGGCCTACAAAGGCAGCGCGCCGCAGATCACAGACCTGCTCGGAGGTCAGGTGCTGCTGGGCTTCACGCAACTGCAGGCGGCATTGCCACACGTGCAGAGCGGCAAGCTCAACGCCATCGCCGTCACGTCGAAAGACCGCACGAAGTTCATGCCCCAGGTGCCAAGCCTGGCCGAGCTGGGGCACCCGGACCTCAGCGCGACCGTGTGGTTCGGTCTCATGGCGCCGTCAGCCACCCCCAGGCCGGTGCTCGACCAGATCCAGGCCGCCACCGTGAAGGCACAGGCAGACACCGACTACAAGGCCAAGCTGGAGGCACAGGGCTTTGACGTGCCTCAGGAAAGCGGCGACGCATTCGCCGCCACCATTGCGACCGAGACGGCGCGCTGGGGACAGGTGGTCAAGGCCACCGGCTTCCGTGCCAACGAATGATCGGGAGATCAGCCACCATGCAGCATCCCGTCGCGCCCCTGCTGACATTCTTCGCCACGCTGTCGATCCAGGTCGCACCCGCCCACGAGATCGGAAAGACGCCTGCGGGCAACCGGCGCGTCATTCCCATCCTCGGAGGCCACGTGCAGGGTGATGGCTGGACGGCGCGGGTGGTGCCCGGCGGGGCGGATTTCCAGGCCATCGTGACCCCGACCCTCGCCCAGCTCGATGCACGCTACGTGCTGGAGACCGACGCCGGCGAACTCGTCTACGTGCACAACCGGGCCATCCGGGTGGCGTCGCAGGAGGTGACGGCGCGGCTGGTGCGCGGCGAGGCGGTGGACCCGGCGCTGGTGTACTTCCGGTGTGCGCCAACCTTCGAAACCGCCGCGCCCTCGCTGGTCTGGATCAACGAGCGCCTGTTCGTGGGTTCGGGCAGGCGTTTCCCCGATCGGGTGGACATCGACTGCTTCACCGTGCAGTGAGCCGAAAACCGCCGCGCGGCGCTTCGAGGCTAGCGCCTTTCCGGTGTCTCGCTCGTGAGCGCGAACGCGCTGCAGCGCACCGGTTCGAAAGGCCGTATCTCGTATTCCAGCCCGCAGGCCAGGCAGGGGTTGTCCGCGGAGATCCGCGCGGCTTCGTCCAGGCTGTTCGCGCGCACGAACCAGTAGCCACCGATCACTTCCTTGGCCTCCGCGAAAGGACCGTCGACGATGCGCGCGCGCGAGACGCGCCTGCTGTCGCACGCAAGGCGCTGGCCCGGGCGCATCACGCCCTGCGCCACCAGTTCGCCATGCCAGGCGTAGAAGCGCTCGATGGCGGCCTGGATCTCTTCGGGCGATTTGTCGGCGTCCCACTGGCCGAGCGAGATGACCAGGAATTCGGCACGGGCGGTGTCGTCGCTCATATGGCGACCCCGGGCGGCGGCTGCGGCTTGCGTTGCGCCGGGTCGTAGAAGAACTGCTCGGTCACGATGCGTTCACCCTCCCAGCGCTGCCACGCGAGCTCTTCCATCTCGGTGACGGAATCGTCCTTCCAGACGAAGCGGAACACCCAGCGGATCACCACGTGGTCGCCGTTCATGCACACGGGGCGCACGCAGCGCGAGTGGATGGACGCCGCGCGCGCCATCACCTCGCGTTCGCGGGTGAGCAGCTGGTCGCGCCCCACGCGCGGCGGCGACTGGTTTTCCTGCATGCTCGCGTTGGGCGCGTAGAAGGCCTCGATGGCCTGGTCGTGGGCGTTGCTTTCCACCAGGGCAATGAAACGTTCGAGGGTGTCGTGGCTGGGCATCGGTACCTCAATGGGATGAAGACGGAAGGGGTGCAGGCAGCACGCTGATGGACGCGAAGCCCAGGTGGTGCATGGTCTCGCGCAGGATGAGCACGTAGGCGGGAAACTCCACGCCCACCGGCAGACCGGCGCTGCCGACCGGGCGGCCCATGGCCACCGCGGCGATCTGGTTGAAGACCAGCTCGACATCGTCGATCAGCAACAGCGGTTCACCCGCGTCGCGCTCGTTCGTGAGGCGGTGCAGCTCGCGCGCGACGGGGTCGCTCGTCACCAGCTGCGTGCCGGGCGGCATCTGCCGCAACAGCGGCATGACGGCGTTTTCCACATGCTCGATGGCATTCTCGATTTCCAGCGCGGTGGGTGGGTCGTGCCGGAACGGCCCGTCGCCCAGCGCCTCCGTGCCGATGTCGAGCATCCATTCGCACGTGCCGATCTCGGGCGACCAGGTCTCGATGAGGGTCTCCTGCGCACCGATGTGAATGCGCGTGCGCGCCTCAGGCATGGCGGCCCCCTGAAACGCCCGCCTGCCGCGCGGAAATGCGCTCGGCCACGGCCTGCGCCTGCTGCGCAATGGTGCGCAACAGGCCACCGGGCTGGCGCACGTCGAAGCCGACGAAATGCAGGCCTTCGAGCGTGCCGTTCCCGCTCACTTCCGCCAGCATGCCGCGCTCGTCCAGCGGCAGCCGGGTGTACGGAAACAGGTCGCCCAGCGCGGCGTCGTAACCCGTGGCCAGCAGCACGGTGTCGAAGGGATGTTCGCTGCCATCGGTGAAGCGCACGCCGCCGGCGGTGAGGCGCTGGATGCCGGGGTAGACCTGGATGTCACCGGCCTTGATGCGCTGCACGGTGCCGATGTCGATCACCGGCGTCTTGCCCTCTTCCCGCAGCTGGCGCAAGGGCGAGGTGCGCGAGAAGGGCAGGCCGTGGCGCCGCATGTCGCCCACCGTGAGGTTGCGCAGCAGCAGCGCGATCGCATCCCCGAGCATCGGGGGCAGCTTGCTCAGCATGATGCTGGAGAGCTGCGAAGGCCGGCCCAGCGCGTCGCGCCGCACGATGTTGATCGGTGAGCGCACCGAGATCGCGGTGCGCACGCCGTGCTCCACCAGGTCGAGCGCGATCTCGGCACCGGTGTTGCCCATGCCCACCACCAGCACGCGCTGGCCGGCGAACGGCGCGGCGTTGCGGTAGCTGCGGCTGTGCAGCAGGCGGCCCTGGAACACGTCCTCACCGGGCAGACGGGGAATGCGCGGCTGCCGGTTGGCGCCGGTGGCCAACACCACATGGTTGGCCGAGATCAGGCGCCCGCTGGCCAGCAGCACCTGCCAGGGCGCACCGGGTTCCTGCCGGGGCTCGATGGTCTTCACGTTCTGGCCCAGCTCGGGGTCGATGCCGTGCTGGCGCGCGTAGGCAACCATGTAGTCGACCACGCCCTGGCGCGGCACATAGCGCGGCGCCTCGTCGGGGAACGGCATGCCCGGCAGTGCCGAGTGCGACTTCACGGTGTGCAGGTGCAGACGTTCGTAGTGGTGCCGCCAGGACGAGGCGACGTCCTGCGCGCGGTCAAACACCAGCGGGCTGTGCCCGCGCTGCACCAGGCAGGCCGCCACCGCCAGCCCGGCCGGGCCGGCCCCGATCACGATGATGTCTGCCTCGGTTTCGGGGTCCAGCGGGGCATGGTTGGAGCCACGGAACGGCTCGGTATGGAAGTCGGGTGTGTCGTGATCCATGGCAAGCAGTTTGGGGCGTTGTGGACCAGTGTCAACCCCGACCACCCGACACACCATGAGGGCTTTCACCCGGCCGCATCGGAGCCGTTTCGCGCGAGACTGCTGGATCGTTCCATCAGGAACGCTTTCTCGCGCTCGTTGCCAGCGAGTTCGGCGGCGCGCACGAACTCGGTGCGCGCTTCTTCAAGACGCCCCCCAATTCCACTCTGCGCCGTGGTATGCAGACGACCGCTTGATGGCCCGTTTGTGCCGATCCGTACCGCCATGGAAGCGATTCCTTCTGGCAAAGACAAAACGGATGACTCCTCGACAAAGCTCCTCAGGCTGCTCTCAGCGAATGGTCGGTGATCGGGCGGAAAAGCCCGAACCAAATGAGGAGGAATTGACACATGACAAAAGTGCTTGTTCAGCAAGCCACAGTACGAACAAATACCGTCAAGGGCTCGGTTTGCGAGATCAAACCGCAAGCGGTGAAGTTCGTCGATGTGTGGGACGCCTATCCAGACACCGATCCTTGCGACGCCAAGGACGAGAAGGGACACAAGCGGTTCAAGAACCAGTGCGCGATCCGCGTCAGCCACGCGCTCAAGAAGACCGGGGTCACGTTCAAATCCTATCCCGCGAAGCGCAAGTGCTGGATTCATCCTGATGCCGACCACATACTGGCGGCGAAGGAACTGGCGGACTGGCTGGAACTACAGCCTTTTGTCGGATGCCGAAAGTCGGAGGACATCACGGGCGCGGACTGGCGCGAGAAAGTTGAAGGCCGAACTGGAATCATCTGCTTCGAGGACTACTACGCACCATCGGAAGGATCAGGGGGAGATCACATCGATTTGTGGAACGGCAGTCGCATGACCTCGATTTTTTCAGGCCTGCGCACCCTTTTCAATGTTGTTCTACCCAACTGGTCTGACCTGCGAATGGCCAGGCGCATCCGTTTCTTTCCAGTGAAATGAGCATGAAATACCTCAAGGGCGCGACATTCTTTTTGGCCGGATTCACTGTTGCAACCGGACTTTTCGTTCTGGTTCTTCTCGCTTTGGGAGAAGATTTTGAACATGCTGCGTCCATGGTTGTAGATGGATTTTTCCTCTCGTGGCTTGCGACAGCCGTACTCGTTGGCGGAGTGATGTCGTGGATCGGTACGAAGTAAAGAGCCCACCTGGTTACGGGCTTTCACCCGGTCGTATGGCGCCGTTTCGCGCGAGACTGCTGGATCGTTCCATCAGGAACGTTTTCTCGCGCTCGTTGCCCGCGAGTTCGGCGGCGCGCACGAACTCGGTGCGCGCTTCTTCAAGGCGCCCCAGCTTCTCGAGCAGGTCACCACGCACGCTGGGCAGCCAGTGGTACTGGCGCAGCGCCTTGTCCTGCAGCAGCACATCGACAAGGGCCAGCCCGGCCGCCGGGCCGGCGTGCATGGCCACGGCGACGGCGCGGTTGAGCTCCACCACCGGCGAGGGCGCAACGCGGGCGAGTTCGGCGTAGAGCGCGGCAATGCGCGCCCAGTCGGTGTCGGCCGCGCGCACGGCGCGCGCGTGGCAGGCGGCAATGGCGCCTTGCAGGTGGTAGGGACCGGGCTCGGTGGTGAGCAGGTCGGCGCGGTCCAGCGCCGCCAGGCCACGGCGGATCAGCAGGTGGTCCCAGCGCGCGCGGTCCTGGTCGGCCAGCAGCACGGGGCGGCCCTGTGCGTCGGTGCGGGCAGCGGTGCGCGAGGCCTGGATCTCCATCAGGGCCAGCAGGCCATGCACCTCGGGCTGCTGCGGTGCGATGCCGGCGAGCATGCGGCCCAGGCGCAGGGCCTCGTCGCACAGGGCCGGCCGCATCCAGTCGCCGCCGCTGGTGGCGGTGTAGCCCTCGTTGAACACGAGGTACACCACCTCCAGCACCGAGGCCAGGCGCTCGCCGAGCGCGTCGCCGTGCGGCACCTCGAACGGCACGCCGGCTTCGCTGAGGGTGCGCTTGGCGCGCACGATGCGCTGGGCGATGGTGGCTTCGGGCACGAGGAAGGCGCGCGCAATTTCATGCGTGCTCAGACCGCCGAGCAGCTTGAGCGTGAGCGCCACGCGCGCATCGGTGGACAGCAACGGGTGGCATGCCGTGAAGATCAGGCGCAGCAGGTCGTCGCCGATGTCGTCCTGCCGGGCCTCGTCGAGCGCATCGACGAAATCGGGCACGTGGGTGGCGCCCAGGGCTTCCATGTCGGCGGCAATGTCTTCGTGCCGCGCGTCGGCCATCTGGCGGTGGCGCAGGTGGTCGAGCGCGCGGCGCTTGGCGGTGGTCATGAGCCAGGCGGCGGGGTTGTCGGGCACGCCGTCCTTCGGCCAGTGTTCCAGCGCGGCCACCAGCGCGTCCTGCGCGAGCTCTTCGGCCACGCCGATGTCGCGCACCACGCGCGCCACGCACGCGGTGATGCGCGCCGACTCGAGGCGCCAGACGGTGGCAATAGCCTGGTGAACACCGGAATGCATCGCTGGAATTTACATCTGCGCGGGGGCGGCGCTCATGTCCATCCAGAAGACCTCCCACTGGTGGCCGTCCAGGTCGGCGAAACCGTGCTGGTACATGAAGCCATGGTCCACCGGCGCGTTGGGCGTGGTGGCGCCGGCGGCCACCGCCTTGGCCACCAGCTCGCTCACCTGCTCGCGGCTGTCCACAGGCAGCGCGATCAACACCTCGGTGGCCTTCTTCGCGTCCGATATCGGCAGCTTGGTGAAGCCCTGGAAGAACGGTTCGACCAGCAGCATGGCAAACAGGTTCTCGCCCAGCTCCAGGCAGGCGCCCTGTTCGTTGGTGAACTGCGCGTTGAACGTGAGGCCCAGCGACTTGAAGAAGGCCTGCGAGCGGGCCATGTCCTTGATGGGCAAGTTGATGAAGATTTGCTTGAACATGGGAAGGGTTCCTTTCAGGGTTTCTTCAGTTGGGCGTCGAGCCGTTTGAAATCTTCCAGCGGCTCGCTGGGTGAAAAATCGTCCATCTCGTAGAGCTGGCGCACTTCGACAATGGCCTCGCGGCCCGGGCCGACCGGGTTGGGAAAGCGGCGGCTCCACTCCAGCGCCTCGTCGCGCGAGCGCACCTGGATCAGTGTGTAACCGGCGATGAGTTCCTTGGCCTCGGCGAAAGGGCCATCGACGATGCGCCGGCCGCCCGCGCCGTATTGCACGCGCCAGCCCTTGCGGCTGGGCTGCAGACCGGAACCGTCGAGCAGCACGCCGGCCCGGGCCAGTTCCTCGTGGAACCGCACCATCTCGGCCATGACGGTCTCGTCCGGCGCGGGCGTGGTCTCGGCTTCGAATTCGTCGTTGCTCTTGACGATGATCATGAATCGCATGGCGTTCTCCGGTGGAAGAAGGGGCTTCAACCGGTACGACGCATCAGGCCATGCGTTTTCGACAGGATCAGGACAAAGGGAAAACCCTGATCCGGTGTGTCAGGCGCGGCTGTCGTCGTGGCAGGGGCCTAGGGCTCGCACCTCGACCGTGGCCCACTCGGCCGCCGGGCACTCGCGGGCAATGGCCACCGCCTCTTCCATGCTGGCGCAGTCGAGCAGGAAAAAGCCACCGATCATTTCCTTGGCTTCGGCGAACGGCCCGTCCAGCACCTGCGCCTTGCCGCCGCCGGTGTGCACGCGAACCGCCTTCGACTGGGACGCCAGCGACTCGGAAGCCAGCAGCTTGCCGCGCGCCTTGAGCGATTCGCCAAACCGCACCATGCTGGCGTACGCCTCGCGGCCCTCGGCTTCGGTGCGGGTGGCGCGCTGTCCAGCGGGCTCAACGATCAGGAGCATGTGCGACATGGGACAAACCTTTCGTGGCAGACGGGCCCGCCATGCTAACGCTTGACCGTGACGCGCAAACGCCCACAATGAACAGGCCATGAAAACCGCCGACTTTGAAGCCTTCCGCCTCCTGGCCCTGATGGAGGGCTACGACGAGGTGCTCGAGCGCGTGTGGGAACCGCTCACCATCCTGGACATGCACAGCCACCCCTTCGCCGCGAAGGCGCTGGTGACACAGGGCGAGATGTGGCTCACCGTCGGCGACCTCACCCGCCAGCTGCGCCCGGGCGACACCTTCGAGCTCGAACGCGACGTGCCGCACGCCGAGCGCTACGGCGCCGAGGGCGCCACCTACTGGGTGGCGCGGCGCAAGGACTGAAGGCGCGGCCCTCGCGCTCCGATGGCTTAGTCGATGTAAGCCTCTGCCTGCTTGATCACCGGCGACCAGCGCGCGATCTCCTGGCGCAGGTGTTTGCCCAGCCCATCAGGTGTGGCCTTGTCCTTGCTCACGGGCAGCGCGCCCAGCTTCTGCATGCTGTCGCGAAATGCGGGGTCGGCCAGGCCGTCCTGCAGGGCTTTCACCAGCTTCTCGGTCACGGGCCGCGGCAGGTTCTTCGGTGCGTAGATGCCGTGCCACACGGTGACCTCCAGCCCATCCAGGCCCTGCTCGCTGAGCGTGGGCAGTTCGGGCAACGACGGCAGGCGCTCTCGCGTGGTGGTGCCGTACGGTTTCACACGGGCCGACTGGATTGGCTGCAGCGTGGTCGTCACCTGGTCGCATAGCAGCTCCACCTGGCCGCCCTGCAGGTCGGCCATGGCAGGGGCCGCACCCTTGTAGGGCACGGTGGTCATGGGCAGGTTCAGGCGGCTCATCAGCATCAAGCCGCACAGGTGCGAGGCCGTGCCAATGCCGGCGTTGGCCAGGTTGATCTTTTTCTGGTTCACCTGGATGTACTGCTGCAGCGACTTGAAGCCGGTGGGCTCCAGGTCCCGCTTGCCCACCAGCGTCATGGGCACGTCGGCCACCTGGCCGATGTAGTCGAGGTCGGTGGCGGGGTTGAACCGCAGCGAGCGCGAGAGCGCGGGCAGCGTGGACATGCCGATGTTGTGGATCAACAGCAGATACCCATTCGGTTCGGCGCGCACCACGGCCTCGGTGCCGACGATGCCGCCGGAGCTTGCGCGGTTCTCCACCACCACGGGCTGGCCGAGCGACCGGCCCATGGCCTGGGCGAGATGGCGAGCGACCACATCGGTCGGTCCTCCCGCCGAGAACGGCACGATCAGCGTCACCGGGCGTTGGGGAAAGTCCTGGGCCAGCACCGCGGTGCTGGCTGCCAGGGCGAGGATGAGTGCAGAAATCCGTTTCATGTCCTTGTCTCCTTCATTGGTGTTGTGATCGCCTTGTCGGGCGGCGTTCTCGCGGGATGTCGGTCGCGGGGTCTCAGGCCTCCGTCTTCTCGTGAGCGGTTGCGGGGGTGCCGAGCAACGGATCGCGCACCAGCACGCCGTCGCGGTACAGCTGTTCGATGTCGTCGTCGTCCAGGCCGGCCAGGGCCTTGAGCACGTCCTCGTTGTGCTCGCCCAGCAGGTCCGCGCGCAGCGCGCCAGACACCGGCCACGCGGAGAAGCGCGCCGGTGGGCCGGGGATATCGAAGTCCCCGATGTAGGGGTCGTGCACCTCGCGGACCACGCCACGTTCGCGCAGGTGCGGGTGCGCCATGGCCTCGCGCAGCGTGAGCACGGGCGCGCACGGAATGCGGTGGCGCTCCAGTGCGGCGATGGCTTCGTCGCGGGTGGCGAAGCCAGCCAGCCAGCCTTCAAGGATGTGCTTGAGCGCATCGTTGTGATCGCGCCGCAGCGACGCGGTGGCAAAGCGCTCGTCGTTCAGCAGTTCGGGCTGTCCCAGCGCCTCGACAAAGGCCGCCCACTGGTGGGGCAACGTGGCCAGCGTGAGGTAGGTTCCGTCGCCGCAGCGGAAGATGCCGGTCGGCCCGCCATCAGGGTGCTGCGACCCGGTGCGAACCGGCGTGTGGTTCTTGCGCAGGCTCACGCGTGGCACGGCCACCTCGTGCATATTGAAGTAGGTGTCGAGCAGCGAGGTCTCGATGTACTGCCCTTCGCCCGTGCGCTCGCGGTGCAGCAGCGCGAAGCCCACCGCCATCGCGGCCGCCACACCGGTGGAGGCATCGCCGATGGCCATCGTGATCAGCGCGGGCTCGCCATCGCGCTCGCCGATCAGGTCGGTGATGCCGGCATACGCCTGGGCCACGTAGTCGTAGCCGGGCTTCTGCGCCAGCTCGCCCTGCTGGCCGGCCAGCGAGATGGAGCACATCACCAGCTTCGGGTTGATCGCCTTCAGGTCCTCGTAGCTCAGGCCCGCGCGCGCCATCACGCCGGGCGAGAAGTTCTCCACCAGCACGTCGAACTTCGGAATCATGGCCCTGATGATTTCGCGCGCGCGCTCGCTCTTGAAGTCCAGCGCCAGGCTTTTCTTGGAATGGTTGTGCTGGATGAAATAGGTGCTCTGCGAACAGCGCTTGTGCTCGGGCTTGTTGGAGCGCAGTCCGCCAATGCGGGTGCGGTCACCAAAGGGCGCGAGTTCGAGCTTGACCACCTCGGCGCCCATCTCGGCCAGGATGCGCGTGCAGGTGGGGCCGGCAACGATCTGCGTGATGTCGAGCACGCGGTAGCCGGTCAGCATGGGGGTCTTGGTCATGGCGTTTTTTCGGGTGTGGAGAACTGGCGTGCGCCGAACAGGTTGTCCCAGCGTTCGCCGGCGGGCGGGGCGCCCGACCTGTCCACCTTCTCTTCCAGCACGGCCAGGCCGCGTTGCACGGCAGGGCGCGCACGCACGGTGGCGTACCAGCGCTGCAGATGGGGAAAGTCGGCGAGGTCCTGGCCCTGCCACTTGTGCGCGCGCAGCCAGGGGTAGGTCGCCATGTCGGCAATGGAGTAGTCGCCCGCGAGGTACTCGGACTCGGCCAGGCGCCGGTCGATCACCGTGTAGAGGCGCCGCGCTTCGTTGGTGTAGCGGTCGATCGCGTAGCCGATCTTCTCGGGCGCGTACTTCCGGAAGTGGTGCGCCTGACCGAGCATGGGACCCACGCCACCCATCTGGAACATCAGCCACTGCACCACGCCGTAGCGCGCGCGCATGTCCTGCGGCATGAAGGCCCAGCCGCATTTCTCGGCGAGGTACATCATGATCGCGCCCGATTCGAACAGCGCGATGGGCTCTCCACCCGGGCCGTCGGGGTCCACCAGCGCAGGGATCTTGTTGTTCGGGCTGATCTTCAGGAACCCGGGCTTGAACTGGTCGCCTTTGCCGATGTGCACCGGAATGACGCGGTAGGGCAAGCCCAGCTCCTCCAGCAGGATGGACACCTTGTAGCCGTTGGGCGTGCTCCAGAAATACAGGTCGATCATGGCCGTTCCGTGGATGGACAGGCGGCGATGATGGGCCGCGTGGCGCGGGCGCGCCAATACCGTGTCGGACTTGGGGCATCACAAAAAGATATGGGGACCGCCTGGGGCCGATAGGACAATGGGCCGATGGAAATCCGTCAGCTCAAGTACTTCGTGCGCATCGTCGAACTGGGCAGCGTGTCGCGCGCGGCCGCCGATCTCTTCATCGCCCAGCCCGCGCTCAGCCACCAGATCTCCAACCTCGAGGAGGAACTCAAGGTCAAGCTGCTGTCGCGCAGCGTGCGCGGTGTGTCGGCCACCGAGGCCGGCGAGGTGTTCTACCGGCACGCCCGGTCCATGCTGCGCCAGATGGACCGCATGCGCACGGACGTGCAGCACGCGGGCGACTACCCGCAGGGGCTGGTGTCGGTGGGCCTGCCCAGCAGCGCGGCCACGCTGCTGGCGCCCTCGCTGATCGCCGAGGCCCGCGCGCGCTACCCGGACATCCAGCTGCAGATCACCGAGAGCCTGAGCGGTCACCTGGAGGAGCTGGTGGTGAATGGTCGCATCGAGATGAGCCTGCTGTTCGAGCCGCTGGCGCCAGACACAGGCACGTCACGCCGCAAGGTCTCCAGCCACCTGGACGTGCGGCCGCTGCTGATCGAAGACCTGTTCCTGCTGTCGGCCAGCGGCGTGGGCGAAGGCGATGAGGTGTCGCTCGCGCAGGCCTCTTCGTGCGCGCTCGCGCTGCCGGGCCGTTCCAACGTGACGCGCCAGATCATCGACGCGGCGTTTCAGTCCGCCGGGCTCGAGATGAAGGTGCTCGCCGAGCTGGATTCGCTGGCCACCATCCGCGCCGTGGTGGCCAGCGGCGTGGGTGCCACCATCGGATCGGCGTCCATCCCGGGCGGCACGGCCGGCCTTCGCGTCCAGCGCGTGACCGACCCTGCCCTGCAGCGGCGCCTGTCGCTCTGCACTTTCGACATCGTTCCCCTGAGCAGCGCGGCGCACCGCGTGGTCGAACTCATCTCCGAGGTGACGGACCGCCTCGTGGCCGCGGGCCAGTGGCCGGGTGCCTCGCCCGTGCAGCAACCATAGGGCGGCGCGATACCGCCACGTCAAAGACCTATTTCCCCGGCCGCGAACCCGCTGCCTACACTGCGGCGCACTTTCACACGGTGGGCACATGACGGTAAAGATCCTCGATGGCGTGGTTGTTCTCGACCTCACACGTTTCTTCTCGGGCCCGCAAGGCACGCTGTTCCTGGCCGGGCTGGGGGCCGAGGTCATCAAGATCGATGACCCGAAGACCGGTGACCCGACGGCCTTTGCACCGCCCTTCGCGGGGCCGCAGGGCGTCTCCTTCTCGCGCCAGACCGACGAGGACATGGGCATTGCCTACCTCAAGCGCGCACGCGGCAAGAAGTCGGCCACGCTCAACCTCAAGAGCGCCGAAGGGCGCGAGATCTTCCTGCGCATGGTGCGCCATGCCGACGTGGTGGTGGACAACTTCAGTGCAGGCGTGGCCGACCGCCTGGGCGTGGGCTACGCCGCGTTGAAGGAGGCCAACCCGCGCATCGTGTACTGCTCGCTCACCGGCTACGGCTCCACCGGCCCGGACCGCCACCTCAAGGCCTACGACCTGATGGTGCAGGCGGCGGTGGGGCTCATGAGCATCACCGGCCAGCCCGGCAGCGCACCCACCAAGGCCGGTTCGCCGGTGTCGGATGCGATTGCCGGCGTGTTCGCCGCGCTCGGCATCGTCTCCGCGCTGCTCCACCGGGACCGCACGGGCGAAGGGCAGTCCATCGATGTGTCGATGGCCGACTGCCTGTTCTCGCTGATCTTCGACGAGCCGCTGGACTGTTATCCCCGGCTCGGCCTGCAGCCGCAGCAGGGCAACCGCATCATGCGGTTCTCGCCTTTCAACGCGTACCGCACGCTCGATGGCTGGGTCACCATCGGCGCGGCCACCAACGACGACTGGCTCGCGCTGCTGGAGGTGATGGACCGCACCGACCTGAAGAGCGACCCGGACATGATGTCGGTGGGCTGGCGGCTCGCGAACAACGCGAAGGTGGACGAGGTCGTTGCGCAGTGGGCGCAGGACATCACCACGGAAGAGGTGGAGGCACGGCTTGCGCACGCCAAGCTGGCGTGCAGCCCGGTGCGCGACATCCACGACGTGCTGCGCTGGGAGCAGATGACCCAGCGCCAGATGGCGGTGCCGCTCTGGAACCCGCTGAGCCGCTCCACCGTGGCGGCCTCGGGCGCGGGGTTTCCCATCAAGTTCGGCGGCTCTCCCGGCGGCTACGACCAGCCCGCGCCCCTGCCGGGCCAGCACAGCGACGAGGTGCTCACGCGCCTGGCGGGCCTGGACGCCGCGCAGATCGAGGCCCTGCGCGCGGCGCGGGTCGTCTGAACAAGGCGGCCCTGCATGAAGAACGCCGGCACGAGGCCGGCGTTCTTCATGCAGGGTGGTGCATTCAGGCGGTGACGCGCGCGAGTTCCTCTTCCATGAAGTCGAGGCGGTCCTTGCCCCAGAACATCTCATCGCCCACGAACATCATGGGCACACCAAACACGCCGCGCGCCACCGCGTCGTCCGTGCTCTTTGCGAGCTCTGCCCCGATCTCATCGCTGGCGCTGGTGGCCTCGAACCAGTCCGGGTCCACGCCCAGCCGTTCGGCGATGGGGCGCAGGCCCGCGTATTCCACGATGCCCGCATTGCCCTGTTCCCAGTAGGCCTCCAGCACCGCTTCCACGAAAGCCTGCTCCTTGCCCTGGCGGCGCATGGCGAGCGAACCGCGCAGCACCCGGCTGGACTTGATGGGGAACTGGCGCGGAATCTGGAACGGCAACTGGTGCTTCTCGGCCCAGCGCATCAGGTCGCGCTTGCGGTAGCGCAGCTTGGCCTTGGGCTCTTTCATGAGCTCGTAGTCGTTGTTGCGGAACACGTAGCCCAGGTTGTAGGGATGCAGAACCAGCTCGGCGCCATGGCGCTCGAGGATGGGAAGGATCAGCTTGAACGCGAAATAGGTGTTCGTGCTCCCGATGTCCCAGTACAGATCGACTTGTTGCGTGGCCATTCGCTTCCTGTGGTTGGCAGTTGAGTGGCCCACAGTCTAGGAAGCGCGCCGCGCGCTGACCAATACGGAATGGCGATTCGGGTATAGGCGCGCGGTATGGGAACCGCGCTCAGTGCGCCACCGGCTCCAGCAGCACGTACAGCCCCATCACGGGCCGCTGCTGGTCTTCCCGCAGCGGGGCCTCCCAGCTCTCGCGCACGCGCAAGCCGCTGGCTGACGCGAGCCGTTCGACGTAGGCCAGCGAATGCGCGTAACGCAGGCTGGGCCGCAGTTGCAGGTCCTGCCCTTCGCCGGCCCGTTCCACCGAGAAGGCGAAGCAGCCACCGGGCCGAAGGCGCTGGCGCACGGCGGCGAACACCTCTTCCAGCGCGCCCACGTAGATGAACACGTCGGCGGCGATCACGAGGTCCGCCGGTTCGTCGGACGAGCGAAGGAAACCCAGCAGGTCGCCCTGCTCCACGCGGCGGTAGGCTCCGCTGGCGCGCGCCTGTTCCACCATGGCCTGCGCCAGGTCCACGCCGTCCACCGCATCGGCGTGCGGCTGGATGAGCTGGCCGCACAGGCCGGTGCCGCAGCCGAGGTCGAGCACGAGCGGGAAGCGCTGGCCGCCCACGCGCAGCGGCGCGAGCAGGGTCTCGTGCGCCTGGTACTTCAGGTGCTGGATCAGGTGGGACTGGAAATCGTCCGCGTACTCGTCGAACAGGGCTTCCACGTAGGCGCGCGGCGGTTGCGGGGGCACGGCGGCACCGGTGCGCACCGAGGCCAGGTAGAAGCGGTGCAGGCTTTCGTCGGCCCCGTGGGCCAGGGCCTGTTCGAAGCAACGGGCCGCTTCCTGGTTCTGCCCTGCGTCGCGCAACAGGCTGCCGCGCTGGCTCCAGGCTTCGGCCAGTGTGGGGTCCAGCGCCAGCGCCTGGTCGAGCGCCTTCAGCGCGTCATCGGGCCGGTCAAGCCGCAGCAGGCACAGGGCCAACGAGAGCTGGAGCTGCGCCGTGGACGCGCCGAGCGTCACGCCCTTCTGCAGCGCGTGCACCGCGCCGGCCCAGTTCGACATTGCCTCGTGCGACAGGCCCAGCGCGACCCAGGCGTCGCGGTGCGCGGGGTCGGCCTGCGTGGCCTGCGTGAGGGTGGCCACGGCGTCGGCCCAGCGGCCGAGGCGGCACTGCGTCACGCCGAGGTTGGCGAGGATGGAGGGCCGCCCCGGCACCAGGGCCAGGGCAGACTGGTAGCGGCTCAGCGCGTCTTCGAGTTGTCCTGCCTCGAAGAGCGCGTTGCCCTCGAAGAAGAAGGCCTTGGCCTGTTCGGTGGGGTCGGTGGTGCTCATGGCGCCACCTTACAACACCACCGCCCTCACCTGTTCCGCCACCGCCTCGGCAAACGCCGGGTCATTGATGTGGTGCGGCAGTTTCAGCAGCCGGTGTGTGTCGCTTTCCTCGAACAGCCGCTCCAGCGTGTCGAACAGCACCGCGTCGGCCGCGGGGTCGTGGAACGCCTGGCCTGGCGCGTCGATCATCGAGAGGCCGCCCATGGGCAGCAGCAGCCGCACCGGGCCGCGCGATCGGTTCAGCTGTTCGGCGATGCGCTGCGCCGCGGCTTCCAGTTCCTGCGCATTGCTGCGCATCAGCGTCACGTTGGCGTTGTGCGCGTGGAAGGTGCGGTGCCTGTGGCGCTCGGGAATGGTCGGCGGTGCGCCCCAGTTGATCATGTCCAGCGCACCGACCGAGCCGATCCACGGCAGGCCGAAACGCGCGGCGGCGTCGAGCCGGTTCGGACCGGCGTCGCACACGCCGCCGGCGAGGTGTTGCCCCACCTCGGTGGTGGTGATGTCGACCACCGCGCCCAGCATGCCGGCGGCGGCCAGTGCCTCCAGCGTGCGGCCGCCCGCGCCATTGGCGTGGAACACCTGGGCGTCGAAGTCGTTCTGCAGCAGCCCGCGCACGGCCTGCACGCAGGGCGTGGTGACGCCGAACATGGTCAGGCCGATGGCGGGTTTGTCGGCGCCGTCGTCCACCGGCGCGCGGTGCTGCAGCATGCCGACGAGCGCATGCGCGGCGTTGGCGAGGATGGTGCGCGAGAGGCGGTTCAAGCCCGCGATGTCGGTCACGGGGTACATGAGCGTCATGTCCACCACGCCCACGTAGGCCGACACATCGCCCGCCGCCATGGTGGAGACCAGCAGCTTCGGGCTGCCGATGGGCAGCAGGCGCATGGCGGGCGCGATCATCGCGCTGCCGCCAGAGCCCCCCACGCCCAGCATGGCCTGGATCTCGCCCGCCGCGAGGCGTTCGCGCACCAGCGTAGCCAGCGCGTCGCCCATGGCGGTCACGGCCAAGCCGCGGTCGGACGGATCGAACACGGCCGCCGCACCCTGCGGGTGGTGGCGCGCCACGGTGGCGGCATCGATGTCGGCCACGCCGGGTGCGCTGCGCGTGCCGATGTCCACCGTGACCACGCGCACCCCGGCCGCGCGCACGAGCCCCGCGAGGTACTGCAGTTCGGCGGCCTTGGTGTCGAAGGTGCCGACCACCCAGGCGGTGGGTGCGGCACCGTTCATTTGCGCCGGTCGTGGTGTGCGTTCACGCACTCGAAGAAGGTGCGGAAGGTGCCCTTCACGCGCTCCACCGCCTCGGCCTCCTGGTCGGCGGGCACGTCCCACTCGGCCCACCATTCGCCGAAACAGCGGTTGCCTTCGGTGACGGGCAGCAGGTGCATCTCGGCCACGTAGTTCTTCCAGTCGGCGTCGATGTGCAGGATCTTGTAGCGGCAACGGTGGGTGTCGTCGGACAACGCCAGCAGTTGCTCGCGCAGGTAGCCGCCGCCGTCGCGCACGGTGAAGTGGCGCACACAGCCGATCTGGTCGGACGGCTTGCCATCCTCGATGTAGGAATTCTCGAAGTACGGGTGGTAGTTGCCGAGCGCGCCGAAGTCGCGCAGGTAGGCCCACGCTTCCTCGATCGTCGCGTTCATCACCGCGCTCACGTATACCCTGGCCATGTCTTGTCTCCTGCTCTCGTTGTGGTTCAGAAAGTCACGTTCTTGTAGCGTTCCACGTGCGACTTGATCGCGATCTCGGTCGGCAGCCGCTCCATGCTGCTGGCGCCGTAGAAGCCGTTGCAGTGCTTGCTGTGCTTGAGCACGTAGGCCACGTCTTCCGGCGTGGAAATCGGGCCACCGTGCGCGATCACGATCACGTCCTTGCGCACCTTGCGCGCGGCCTCGCCCCATTCGTCGATGAGCTGCACCGACTGCTCGAGCGACTTGGACGTGGTCGCGCCGATGGTGCCACCGGTGGTCACGCCCATGTGGGGCACGATGAAATCGGCACCGGCCTCGGTCATGGCGATGGCCTCTTCGGTCGAGAACACATACGGTGTGGTCAGCAGGTCGATGGCATGGGCCTGGCCGATCATCTCGACCTCGGTCGCGTAGTTGATGCCGGTCTCCTCGAGGCTCTGGCGGAAATTGCCGTCGATGATGCCCACGGTCGGGAAGTTCTGCACGCCGGAAAACCCGAGTTCCTTGAGCTTCTTGAGGAACACCGGCATGACGATGAACGGGTCGGTGCCGTTCACGCCAGCGATCACCGGCGTCTTCTTCGCCACCGGCAGCACCTCGCCCGCCATTTCCAGCACGATGTCGTTCGCGTTGCCGTAGGCGAGCAGCCCGGCGGACGACGCGCGACCGGCCATGCGGTAGCGGCCCGAGTTGTAGATCACGATCAGGTCGATGCCCGCGGCCTCTTCGCACTTGGCGGAGATGCCGGTGCCGGCGCCCCCGCCAATGATGGGCCGGCGGTTGCGGACCATGTCCTGGAATTTCGCCATCAGGGCTTGGCGTTCGAAACGCGGCATGAATCTCTCCTTGAAACGGAAATCGGAAACGTGATGAAAAGGAATCAGGGCCCGGGGCGCGGGCGGGTGCGCAACGCGTTGACCGCGCCGGCAATGCCGCTGCGGAACGAGAGCACGCACACCATGAAGATCAGGCCGGTGACCACCGTCACCCAGCCACCGAACGCGTCGAGGTAGTACTGCAGGCCGACCACGAGCGTGGCGCCGATGGCGGGGCCGAACACGGTGTGCATGCCGCCGAGCAGCGCCATCAGCACCACGTCGCCCGAGAGGTGCCAGTGCACGTCGGTCAGCGAGGCGACCTGGAACACCAGCGCCTTCATGGAGCCGGCCAGGCCGGAGAGCGCGGCCGAGAGCACGAACAGCGTGAGCTTGTAGCGTTCCACCGGGTAGCCAAGGGAGCGCGCGCGCGGCTCGTGCTCGCGGATCGCCACCACCACGTGGCCAAAAGGCGAATGCACCACGCGGTGGATGAGCCAGAGGCCGGCCACGGCGAGCAGCAGCACCAGGTGGTACATCGCGATGTCGTTGCGCAGGTCGATGAAGCCGAACAGCGTGCCGCGCGGGATCTGCTGCATGCCGTCTTCCGCGCCGGTGAAGGGCAGCTGCAGGAAGATGAAATACACCATCTGCGCCAGCGCCAGCGTGATCATGGCGAGGTAGATGCCCTGGCGGTGGATGGCGAGTGCACCGAACACCGCGCCCAGCCCCGCCGCAAACGCGGTGCCCACCAGCAGCGACAGCTCGGGCGGCAGGCCCCAGGTCTTGGCGGCCAGGCCGGTGAGGTAGGCCGCGCTGCCGAAGAAGGCCGCGTGGCCGAAGGACATCATGCCGCCGAAGCCGAGCAGCAGGCTGTACGCGCAGGCGAACAGCGCCATGCACAGCAGCTTCATGACGAACACCGGGTAGACCACCTGCGGCACCCAGGGCACCGCGAGCAGCAGCACGAGCAGGACCGCGATGAACACCTTCTGCCAGGGAGCAAGGGTCTTGCTCATGCCGAACCCTCCTTGCCGAAGAGGCCGCGCGGCCGGAACAGCAGCACGAGGGCCATGACGACAAAGATCACGGTGGTCGATGCCTCCGAATAGAAGACCTTGGTGAGCCCCTCGATCACGCCGATGCCCAGCGCGGTGACGATGGAGCCGAACACCGAGCCCATGCCGCCGATGACGACGATGGCGAAGACGATGATCACGAGGTTGGAGCCCATGCCCGAGTTCACATGCAGGATGGGCGCGGCCAGCACGCCGGTGAACGCCGCAAGCGCGATGCCGCCGGCGTAGGTGAAGGTGAGCAGGCGCGGCACGTTGACACCGAAGGACTGCGTGAGCGCCGGCTTCTCGGTGGCGGCGCGCAGGCGTGCGCCGAGCGGGGTGCGTTCGATCAGCCACCAGGTGAGCACGCACGCGGCGAGCGCGGCGAAGATCACCCAGGCGCGGTAGATCGGCAGCACCATGAAGCCGAGGTTGAAAATCCCCTGCAGGCTGGCCGGCACCGGGTACGGCTGGCCCGAGGTGCCGAAGGCGACGCGAAAGCCCCCCTCGATCACCAGCACCAGGCCGAAGGTGAGCAGCAGCCCGTAGATCGGGTCCAGACCGTACAGGCGGCGCAGCAGGCCGCGCTCGAACACGCCCCCCAGGCCACCCACCACCAGCGGCACCAGCAGCAGCGCGGCCCAGTAGCCCAGGCCGGCATAGCGCTGCAGCATCCAGGCACCGAACGCACCGGCCATGAAGAAGGCGCCGTGAGCGAAATTCACGATGCGCAGCAGCCCGAAGATCACTGCCAGGCCGAGGCTGAGCACGGCATAGAAGCAGCCATTGACCAGCCCCAGCATGATCTGGCCCGCGAGCACCGGCAGCGGCAGGCCGAACACCTCTGTCATCGGATCACCCTCCGTGCGGGGCACTGCGGGGCTGAGCGCCTTCGGAACGGCCGGGCGGCGCTCGCCAGCTCCCTGTCTATGATGCAGACGCCATGTCGATGAAACATCCCGATATCTCCACAGAAACCCATGTGCTGGGCGATGCCACCGTGCAGACGGTGGTGCGTGCCGAACATTGCGATGCACTGGCCGCGCGCCACATCGCCCACGTGGCGGTGGTGGACGCGGCCGCGCCCTACACGGTGGTGCGAACCAACCTGAGCGGCGCCTTCATGCAGGTGTGCCTGAGCGGCGAGGGGCAGACGCTGCTCGACGGCCGCTGGTACGCGCACAAGCCGGGCAGCGTGAGCTTTGCGCCCGCGCACGTGCTGCACGCCTTCCATTGCGTGCCGGGCAAGCGCTGGCGCCTGGCCTGGGTGCGCTTCCGGCCCGACTCGGTGCGCTCGGTCGACGGCGCCATGGCCCCGACCATGAGCCCGTTCGATGGGCAGGTGCTGGAACACGCCATCCTCGGCCTGCACGGCGAGATGCAGGGCGCGGCCGACCCGGGCACCTGCGTGGTGTGGGTCGACGTGATCGAGCGCTACGTGGCGCGCCTGCTGGAACCGCTGCAGCGCGAGCCGCGCCTGGTGCCGGTGTGGAACGCGGTGAAAGCCGACCTGGCGCGCGACTGGACGCTGGCCGACCTCGCCAGCCTGGCCAACACCAGCGAGGAACACCTGCGCCGGCTGTGCCAGAAGAACCTGGGCCGCAGCCCCGGCCGCCAGCTCACCACGCTGCGCATCGCGCACGCGGCGCACCTGCTGGCCACCAGCGACGACAAGATCGAAGCCATTGCGCGCGGCGTGGGCTACGTGAACCCGTTCGCGTTCTCCAACACCTTCAAGCGCCTCACGGGGTTCCGCCCTTCCGATTACAGGATGCGCCATCTCTAGACCCCGATGCGGGCCGTGATGGCCTCGAAGTCGCGCAGCAGCGTGGCCGCGTCGAAGGTGTCGGTGATGCGGCCCGACTCCATCAGGCAGTGCCGGTCGGCCAGCTCGGCCGCGAAGTGCACGTTCTGCTCCACCAGCACGATGGTGTAGCCCCGGCCTTTCAACTGGCGGATGAGGTCGCCGATGCGGTCCACGATCACCGGTGCCAGGCCTTCGGTGGGTTCGTCCAGCAGCAGCACGCGCGCGCCGGTGCGCAGGATGCGCGCGATCGCCAGCATCTGCTGCTCGCCGCCCGAGAGGTGGGTGCCCGCCGAGCCGGCCCGCTGCGCGAGGTTGGGAAAGAGTTCGTAGAGTTCCGGCTCGCTCATGCCGCCTTCGGCCACCACGGGCGGCAGACGCAGGTTCTCGCGCACCGAGAGCGAGGCGTAGATGCCGCGGTCGTCCGGGCAGAAGGCCACGCCGAGGCGGCCGATGTGGTGCGGCGCCATGCCGATGAGTTCACGGCCCTTGAAACGGATGGAGCCTTCGCGGCGGCCCATCATGCCCATCACGGTCTTGAGCAGGGTGGACTTGCCCGCGCCATTGCGACCCAGCAGCGTGACGAGTTCGCCCTCGCGCACGTCCAGGCTCGCGCCGTGCAGCGCCTGGCTGGGGCCATACCAGGCGCGCACATCGCGCAGCGTCAACAGCGGCTCAGCCATGGGAGGCCTCCGCGCCGCTGGGGGTGTTGTGGTGCTTGCGCTGGCCGGCATGGCCGTGGCCCAGGTAGGCCTCGACCACGCGCGGGTCGCGCGAGACGCTGGCGTAGTCGCCCTCGGCCAGCACCTCGCCGCGCGCCAGCACGGTGATGCGGTCGCACAGGTCGGCCACCACGGACAGGTTGTGTTCCACCATGAGCACGGTGCGCCCGCGCGCGGCCTGGCGGATGAGTGCGGCCGCATGGGCGATGTCTTCGGCGCCCATGCCGGCCATGGGCTCGTCGAGCAGCAGCACGCGCGGCTCCAGCGCCAGCGTGGTGGCCAGTTCCAGCGCGCGCTTGCGGCCGTAGGGCAGCTCGCCGGCGGCATGGTCGGCCCAGGCGGACAGGCCCGCCTCGTCCAGCAGCTCGCGGGTGCGGTCGTCGTAGGCGGCGAGCGCGCGGTCGCTGCGCCACCAGTCCATCGAATGGCCCCGGCGGCGCTGCAGCGCGAGGCGCACGTTCTCGAACACGCTCAGCTGGCCGAACACCGCGGAGATCTGGAACGAGCGCACCAGCCCCAGCCGCGCCACCGCATCGGCCGGCGTGCGGGTGATGTCCTGGCCCTGGAAACGGATGCGGCCGGCGGTCGCATCGATGAAGCGCGTGAGCAGGTTGAAGCAGGTCGTCTTGCCCGCCCCGTTCGGGCCGATGAGGGCATGGATGCTGCCCTCCTGCACCGACAGGTTCACGTTCGAGACGGCGTGAAACCCGTGGAAGGTGCGGGACAGGCCCTGCGTTTCAAGGATGTTGGGCATTCTGAAAAACCAGATCACAAGGAGGATGCAGACAGCGCCCCGAACCAGGGGCCGCTGCGCACGGCCGCTCCGAAGCGGCCGGCCCGCCCCCCGGTGGGGGGTATGCGGCTACACGCAGTGAGCAAGCAACGGGGGGCTACTTGCTTCGGGGCTTCTTACTTTTTCACCAGGTAGCAGGTGCTCTGCGCCAGCGGCATGAAGGCTTGGTCGCCGGGGATGGTCTTCACCAGCTTCAGGTAGTCCCACGGGTACTTGGACTCGGCCGGCGTCTTCACCTGCCACAGGTACATGTCGTGCACCATGCGGCCGTCCTCGCGGATCTTGCCGCCCTTGGCGAACATGTCGTTGATCGGCAGCTCGCGCATCTTGGCCGACACGGCATCCGGATCGTCCGAGCCCGCGGCCTGCACGGCCTTGAGGTAGTGCATGGTGGACGAGTAGTCGCCCGCATGCGCCATGTTCGGCATCATGCCGCCCACGCGCTGCTGGTAGCGCTTGGCGAACGCGCGCGTCTCGTCGTTCATGTCCCAGTACCAGGCGTTGGTGAGCTGCAGGCCCTGCGCGGTCGGCAGGCCGAGCGAGTGCACGTCCTGGATCCACAGCAGCAGCGCGGCCAGCTTCTGGTTCTTGGTCAGGCCGAATTCGTTGGCCGCCTTGATCGCGTTGATGGTGTCGTTGCCGGTGGAAGCCAGGCCGATGATCTTGGCCTTGGACGCCTGCGCCTGCAGCACATACGAGGAGAAGTCCGTCGTGCCCAGCGGGTGGCGCGCGGCGCCCACCACACGGCCCTTGGCGTTGCGCACCACGTCACCCACCTGCTGCTCCAGGCCGATGCCGAAGGCGAAGTCCACCGTGAGGAAGAACCAGGTGTCGCCACCGCCTTCGACGATGGCCTTGCCCGTGCCGTTGGCCAGCGAGTAGGCGTCGTAGGTGTAATGCACCGCGTAGGGCGAGCACTGCGCGTTGGTCACGCCCACGTTGGACGCGTTGTTCACGATGGCGTGGCGCTTCTTCTCTTTCGCCACACCGGCCACCGCCAGCGCCACGCCGGAGTTGGCCAGATCGTTGATCATGTCCACGCCCGAGTCGTACCACTCGCGCGCCTTGGCGGCGCCCACGTCGGCCTTGTTCTGGTGGTCAGCGAAAACCACCTCGATGTTCTTGCCGAACATCTTGCCGCCGAAGTCCTCGACGGCCATCTTCACCGCCTCGACCGCGCCCTTGCCCGAGATGTCGGCATACACGCCGGAGACGTCGGTCAGCACACCGATGCGCAACACATCGTTCGACAGTTTGCCCTGCTGGGCGGTTTGTGCCTGGGCCACGCCCACGCTGGCGGCGGCGACAACGGACGCGGCGGCCCACAGTTTCAGTTCCATGCTGCTTGTCTCCTGTTTTGTTGGTGGTCCCGAACCGGGTGTTCGAGTGGGGCCATCCTAGGAGACGGGGCGCCCTCCGCCCATGGCCTGAAGGCACAGGAATCTACTCAAAATCCACATTGCAGCAAAAAAATCAGGGCCGAAGTTCCTGAGCGAAGCCCTGCATGGCGCGCGGCGTGGAGAGGGCCCACCACGGTGCGTCCGGCACGGCCTGCGATTTCATTTCCAGCACGGAAGCGCCGCCGAGCTGCCGCGCTTCGAGCGCCAGGTGCGACTGGTCGTAGTACCCGGCGTCGAGCGAACTCTGGGCAAGCGGGGCGGTGTCCTGCGTCATCACCGCAGAAAGCGCCCGGTGAAAGCGCTCCAGCCGCTCGAAACGTTTGGGCGACACGCCCAGCATGGACAGGCAACGCCGCTCGAGCTGGCGAGGACCGATGCCCACGGCATCCACCGCCCTGGCACCGTGACGGCCCACCGCGTCACACAGCCGCTCGTGTTGCTGCCAGCGCGCCGGGGACACGGCGTTCATGGCGCGACAGAAGCTCATCATGAGCACGCGCAAACACGCCATGTCGGTATCGAGCCGCTCCATCTGGTCCATCAGCCTCGCAGACTCTGCCCCGCCAACGATGTCGCTCCATGGCAAGGCCTGATCCGTGACGGCGCCGAAGGTCGGTCCGAGCAGGCAGGCCGCCGCCGACGGCCGCACGATCAGGCCCAGCGCCGTGATGCCGCCTGCATGGGTGTAAGCACTGGGACGGGTGGTGAGCGTGTGAAAGGTCGCCGGGTGGGCGATGGTGCATGCCTCACCCTCGTGACACGCCAGGTGCATCGCCAGCATGGCGCGGGGCATGGCTGGAAAGCGCGAGACCTGCAGACCAGGGCCCATGCGAATGAGCACGGCCGCGTCGACCCATTGCGACATGGATGAAGGAACCCGGAAGACCTGCAGCATCAGCGCATGGTACGGAGCAAGGGGCCCCACCACAAGCGCCCCTCCGGGCTCAAGCCGCGCGGCTCTCGCCCGGCGTCATGCCATAGCGCTGCTTGAAGCGTCTGTAGAACGTCGACACCTCGCCAAACCCTGCCGCGAATCCGATGCTCGCCGTGTCCAGGTGATGCGCTGCGGGGTCGCGAAGCAGCGCGTGTGCATGGGCCAGCCGGGCACCGGCCAGGTACCGCGAAAAACTGCAGCCCGACAGCGCGAAGAGCTGGTGCAGCGTGCGAACCGAGAAGCCGAATCTCGCGGCCACGGCACCGGGCGTCAGACCCATGTCGGAAGAGCGTTCCTCCACATGGCGCTGCACAAGCACCAGAAGCGCCTGCCGCCGCGTCAGCAGGGGTCCATCCTCCCGGCGAGCGCATTCCATCAACACAGTGAACGCTCCTTCCCCAGGCGCCACCACAGATAAGCCGGCAGCGAGAACGAAAGTCCCACCAGAAAGGTGACCGGCACCGCCCACCAGCGAAGGCGGCCCGCCGCGCGGTCGATCGCGATGCCGACGCAGAAAGACAGGGCCGCGAGATAGACGTCGAAGGTGATGGCAGTGGTGAGGGGATTGGCGAAGGCGTCCCGGAAGAACACACCAGGCAGAACACTGCCACCGTGAGCGAAGTACAGGATGTTGTGGTGCCAGGGCAGCAGCAGACCGGTGACCGCGAGCGCCAGCAGGAGATGTCTGGGTTTCATGCCACGGACGGTAGCGGAGCAGGGGTGCGCGGGTCTAGGAAAAATGCGTCATCCCGACGGATGTCCGGTGCCACGCCGGTCGCATCGCGTCCACCCACGCCTCGAACGAAGGCGCGCCCGACTCAGCACGGCGCAGCACCGCGGCCGGGTGGTGCACCACCCACACGGGCAGCCCGTCCGCCCGCACCTGCCATTGCCCCAGGCTCTGCGCCACGCCCACCTGGCCGCCGAGCACGCTGGACGCGGCGGTGGCGCCGAGCGCCAGGATGGCCTGCGGCGCAACGAGGCGGATCTCCGCTTCCAGCCACTGCTCGCAGGCCTCCATGGCGCGCTGGCCGGGCGTCTTGTGGATGCGCCGCTTGCCGCGCGCGAGAAAGTGGAAGTGCTTGACGGCGTTGGTGAGGTAGATGTCTTCCTCAGGCCAGTCGAGCTCGGCCATGGCGCGCCGCAGCAGCGTGCCCGCCGGGCCGACGAAGGGCTTGCCCGCCAGGTCTTCCTGGTCGCCCGGCTGTTCGCCCACCACCATCAGCCGCGCGCCCACGCGCCCTTCGCCCCACACGACCTGGGTGGCGGCGCAGGCCACGGGGCAATCGGAACAATGGCGCGCGCGCCGGCCCAGGTCGTCCAGCTGTTCCTGAGCGGTGCGAGGTGCGCGCACCGCCGCACGCGGCAGCACCGAAGGCAGGCGGCGTTGCGACTCGCTCGCCTGCGCCACCATGCGGGCGCTGCGTTGCGGCGCGGTCTGGATGAGTTCGGTGATCGCCCGCGTCTCGGGCAGGTTGTGCCAGTAGCGCCGGGGCATCTCGCGCAGCATGGCGGCGGTCTTGAGGCGCGACGGGTTGAAGATGCTGCGGTAGTAGTCGATCCACAGGGCTTCGCCCGCGTCGGCTGGTGGCGCCAGAGAACGATCGACCCCGGGCGAGAACACCAGCCCTTCGCGGTTCCAGTGGACACACAGGCGCGGCGTGAGGATGGCCCAGTGCATGGCAGCGAAGCGCTTCGCGAAAAATGGCGCGGCGGCACGCACGATGTGGTGCACCGGCTCGAACCAAGCGCCGTATCTCGTGTCGCCGTCTTCATCGATCTGGCGGAAGCGCACGAAGGCGTGCATCTTGTGGATCTCGCGCCGCACCTCGCGCGCCATGCGCTCCAGCGCGAGGCGGCGCGGGTCCAGCGCGTCGTGCCAGCGGCGGGGGTCGGCCTTCATGCCCAGCACCCATTCGTGCAGGCGCCGGAAGCGGTCCGCGTCGGCGTGCATGGCCACGGTTTCTGCCAGCGCCATCGCGCCTGAGGGCAAGGACCGCAAGGCGCGCAGGGCAACCGCTTCCACCGGCAACGCGGCAAGGCTGTCGCCCTCATCGCACAACAGGTCGACTTGCGTTTCGGTGCCGTCGCGCCACACCACGTCGTCGGGCGCGGCGCCGCACGCAATGGCCGACGAGAGCACGCGCAACGCGGCTGGCACGTCGTTGGCATCGCATTCCACCGCCCAGCGCATGGCGTGCCTCAGGCGCTGATGGCCTGGGGTTCGGCCCAGCCGAACAGGTCGGTCTGTTCGAAAGCACCGTGCGCCGCGGCCTTGCTGGCGGGCCGCGGCCGCGCCGCCGGAGACAGCTGCACCGCACCAGGGCGGTGGTCGGGCAGGTGCACGAAGTCGAGCGCCTTGCGCCCCGCCGTGCCCAGGCGCTCCATGTCGGCGCGCCGCACCTGGCGCACGCGGCGCGCGGCCAGCAGGCGCTGCACCGAATGAACGCCGAGGCCGGGCACGCGCAACAGGGTTTCGCGCGGTGCGCGGTTCACGTCGACCGGAAACAGCTCGGGGTGCGCCACGGCCCAGGCGAGCTTGGGGTCCATCTCCATCGAGAGCATGCCGCCCGGTAGCACCAGTTCGCTCGCATCGAAGCCGTAGAAGCGCATCAGCCAGTCGGCCTGGTACAGCCGGTGTTCGCGCACCAGCGGCGCGGCCTGGCCCGGCAGCCTGGCGCTGGCATGCGGGATCGGGCTGAAGGCCGAGTAGTAGACGCGCTTGAGCCGGTAGCCGGCGTAGAGGCCGGCGCTCACCTGCAGGATGCTGCGGTCGTCCGATGCGTCGGCGCCGATGATCATCTGCGTGCTCTGGCCGGCGGGCGCGAAACGCGGTGGCTTCACCCGCGCCAGCGGCTGGCCAGGCAGCGATCGGATCTGCTGCGACTGCGTTTTCTGCTCGCGCGCCTCGTCCAGCTTCAGCCGGATGCCGGCCATCGATTGCCGGATCTGCTGGCTGCTCTTGCCGGGCGCCAGCGAGTCCAGCGAGGCCTGGCTGGGCAGTTCGATGTTGATGCTGAGGCGGTCGGCGTAACGCCCGGCCCGCGCAAGCAGTGCTTCGTCGGCATCGGGAATGGTCTTGAGGTGGATGTAGCCGCGAAAGCCATGCACCTCGCGCAGCTGGCGCGCTACCTCGGCGAGCTGCTCCATGGTGTAGTCGGGCGAGCGGATGATGCCCGAGCTCAGGAACAGGCCTTCGATGACGTTGCGGCGGTAGAAATCGAGCGTGAGGTTGACCACCTCTTCCACGCTGAACCGCGCTCGCTCCACGTCGCTGGAGACGCGGTTGACGCAATAGAGGCAGTCGTACACGCACCAGTTGGTGAGCAGTATCTTCAACAGCGAGATGCAACGCCCGTCGGGCGCGTAGCTGTGGCAGATGCCCATGCCTTCATTGGAGCCCAGCCCCTGCTGGTCGCTCGAATCCCGCCGCGTGCCGCCACTCGAGGCGCAGGACGCGTCGTACTTGGCGGCATCCGCGAGGATGCGGATCTTGCGGGCGACGGACATGATACTGTCATTATATACAGTACTCTGCTGGGTATGCCGCCGGCTGTCAGAAGGGCGCCAAGCGCCCTCCGCTCACACCTTCGAGAAATCGGGCTTGCGGCGTTCCATGAACGCACCGAAGGCCTCGCGCGCGGCTGGCTCGCCCAGCATGCGGCCGAAGCTGGCGCCCTCTTCTGCCATCACGGCCAGCACCTGCTGGCCCTGGCCCTTCTTCATCAGCCGCTTGGTTTCCACCACCGCACTCAGCGGCTTGGCGGCGAGTTTGCGGGCCACGGTCTGCGCGTAGCCTGCGGCCTCGGTAGGCGGCAGCACGCGGTTGACCAGGCCGACTTCCAGCGCGGCCTCGGCCATGAAAGGCTCGCCCAGCAGCAGCGCCTCGGCGGCGCGGTGGTAGCCCAGCATCTGCGGCACCAGCAGGCTGGACGCGGCCTCGGGGCACAGGCCGAGGTTGACGAAGGGCATGGAGAAGGCGGCGTTGTCACCGGCGTAGACCAGGTCGCAATGGAACAGCAGCGTGGTGCCGATGCCGACGGCCGGGCCACACACGGCGGCAATCAGCGGCTTCGGAAACTGGGCGATGCCGCGCAGGAAGCGGAACACGGGCGAATCGGTGGTGGCCGGCGGGTTGTTGAGGAAATCGCCGATGTCGTTGCCGGAAGAGAAGATGGTCTCGTTGCCCTGGAAGACGACACAGCGCACGGCGGGGTCGTCCTGCGCGGCCTGCAGCGCATCGGCCAGCTGGCCGTACATGGCGGCGGTGATGGAGTTCTTCTTGTCGGGCCGATTGAAGGTGAGGGTGCTGACGCCGGCTTCGGTGTGGACGAGGATGTCGCTCATGGGTGTCTCTGGAGGTGCGAGGAAGGGACCCGAAAATTACCACGAACGGGCGTGCTTTTTTAGAGGCCGCGCCAGGCGGTTGACCGGTGCGTGACAGCGTGTTTCAGACGCGGTTTCGCCACGGTCGCCCCCCTACACTTGCCGCTTCCGGGCGCTGCGGCGCCGACACTGTCCACAGGTGCCGTTCCATGCCGTCCCGCTTCCCGTCCCTTCTCATTCATGGCCTGAGCGGTGTGCTGGCCCTCTGCCTGGCCGGCATGCCGGTGCTCGCGACGGCGCAGGCGCCCGCCACCAAGCCGGCGGCCGAGCGGCCGCGCGTGGGTCTGGTGCTCTCGGGTGGCGGCGCGCGCGGCTTCGCGCACGTCGGCGTGCTCAAGGCGCTGGAGGCCGCGCGCGTGCCGGTGGACGTGATCGTGGGCACGTCGATGGGCGCCATCGTCGGCGGGTTGTACGCGAGCGGCATGAGCGCGGACGAGCTGGAGCGAGAGATCCTGGCGGTGAACTGGGGCGACCTGTTCGAGCGCCGCGAGCCGCGCCAGCTGCTGTCGCAACGCCGCAAGGAAGAAGACTTCGAGCTCTCGCCGGTGCTGATGCTGGGATTTCGCGACGGGCAGTTCGTGCTGCCCACGGGCGCGGTCTCCAGCCGCTCTCTGGAAATGCTGCTGCGCCGCTACACCCTGTCCACGCGCCACCTGGCCAGTTTCGACGGCCTGCCCACGCCATTCCGCGCGGTGGCCACCGACATGGAGACCGGCAAGGCGGTGGTGATGGACCACGGCGACCTTGCGGCGGCCTTGCGCGCGAGCATGTCGGTGCCCGGCGTGTTCTCGCCGCTGGCGGTGGACGGGCGCATCCTGGGCGACGGCGGGCTGGTGAACAACCTGCCGGTGGACGTGGCGCGCCGCATGGGCGCGGACGTGGTGATCGCGGTGAACATCGGCACGCCACTGGCCGGACGCGAGACGCTGGGCAGCGTGGTGGGCATCACCACGCAGATGGTGAACATCCTCACCGAACAGAACGTGCAGGCCAGCATTGCCACGCTGACGCCCCGCGACCTGCTGCTGACGCCACCGCTGGAGCAGCTCACCTCGGGCGATTTCGGCAAGGCGCCCGAACTGGTGAAGATGGGCAACGACTACGCGAAGACGGTGTCGGATGCGCTGGCGCGTTTCGCGGTGGACGCGCCGATCTACCAGCGCTGGATGGCCTCGCGCGAGGCACAGGCGCAGGCGAACACGGGTCGCATCGGCGCGGTGGCGTCGGTGAAATTCGAGGGTGTGAACGAGGCGCATGCCGCGCGGCTGGCCACCGCACTCGAGACATCCGAAGGCCGGCGGCTCGATGTGCCCACGCTGGAGCGCGACCTGCAGAAACTCGCGGCCTCGGGCGACTACGAGCGCGTGGACTACTCGCTCGCGCGGCGCGACGATGGCGCCGAAGACCTCACGCTGCAGCTGCGCGAGAACGCGTGGGGCCCGAACTACCTGCGCGTGGGGCTGGACCTGCGCACCGACTTCCAGGGCCAGGGCTCGTTCAACCTGCGCATCAGCCACAACCGGCACTGGCTCAACGACAGCGGTGCCGAGTGGCGCAACCGCGTGCAGCTGGGTGAAACGCTGGGCCTGTACTCCGAGCTGTACCAGCCCTTGAACCTGCACAGCGACCGCTTCGTGGCGGCTTATGTGGACGCGAACCTGCGGCGCGTCGACCTCTACACGACCGAGGGCGACATGGCCGCCGTGGTGCAGCGCCAGGGCATCCAGGTGGGCGTGGACATGGGATGGCCGATGGGCCTGCTCGGCAATGTGGGCGACATGCGGGTCGGCCTGGTGGCGGCGCGCCGCAAGGTCAAGCCCGAACTCATCGCCGGGCTGATGCCGGGCGAAGCGCAAGGTTCACTGGTGTGGAGCGAGGTGGGCGTGCGCGCCGCTGTCATCGCCGACCAGCTGGACTTCGCGAACTTTCCATCGCAGGGTTACCGGGCCAAGGGCGAGGTCGTGATGGGCCGGCGCTCCTTCCGCGACGACGAGAACAGCGGCAGCTTCACGCGCCTCGAAGGCACCGCCACCGGCGTGAAGAGCTGGGGCGTGCACACTTTCAACGTCGGCGCGCGCTTCGCGTATGCGAGCCAGATCCCGGTGGGGGCGATCGACGAATACGCGCTGGGCGGTTTCCAGCAACTGTCGGGTTACCGCGCGGGGCAGGTGGCGGGCAACTACCTGGTCTTCGGCCGCCTCACCTACTACCGCCGGCTGCCGTGGAGCGCGGGCGTGGCGCGCGCGCTGTTCGTGGGTGGCTCGCTGGAAGCGGGCAACGCCTGGACGGCGCGCCGCGACATCTCGATCAAGGACATGCGCAGCGGTGCCAGCCTGTTCGTGGGCGCGGACACCGGCATCGGGCCGCTGTACCTGAGCGTGGTGAGCGCGCCGCGCGGCTACACCGGGCTGTATCTGTTCCTCGGTCGACCTTGAGGCCCAGCCGGCGCGCCAGATCCGCATCCAGCAGACACCGCGGAACTGGCTCTGCCAGGCCGCTGGTGTCGCCCCCTTGAGGGGGTCGCGCACAGCGTGGCAGGGGTGGGGCATCTACTCCTTGTAGTAGACGATCTGGTGCGTGGTGGCGAGCAGCAGGCCCGCCTCGTTCCAGAGCTGCGCGGTCTGGTCGAAGAAGCCATTGCGGAACACCTGGCCGCGCGCCTGCGCGAGCAGCCAGCCACTGCCGGTGGCCGCGAGCTGGGCCGAGCCGGCGTGGAAGTACACCGTCATCGACACCGTGCCCGTGGGCACCGGCCTGGCACGGCGCAGCCAGACGCGCGGATAGAACACATCGGCCAGCGCGGACAGGCTGGGAAAGTCGAGCACACGGCCCGGCTCGTCGCGCACCCACATCTGCAGCAGGCTCGTGTCGCCCTGGCCTTCCCAGCGGTCGGGAATCGTGCCGGTGATGAAGCGCATCGCATAACACTTCGGCCAAGCCACCTGGGGCGCGATGTTGGTGGGGGCGACGCTGTCGGGCGACGGCACGGGTGGCATCGGCTCGTCGTCCACGCTCCAGGTGTCGCGCCGCACCGCCGTGACCGCGGTGGCGGTGAGCACCGTGGCGGGCTCGCCCTGCGCATCGGTTTGCGTGATTTCCAGCAGCCAGTGCTGGGTCGAGCGGTTGGTGCGCACCGGCCGCGCCGTGATCGTGAAAGCACCATCGGCCAGCGCAGCCGCGTAATTCACCGTGAGCGATATCGGTTCACCGAGACGCTGCGGGTGCAACATCACCGCCTGCGTGACGGTGGCGGCGGTGACACCGCCGAACGGTCCCACCATGTTGCCGTAGGCCGGCGAGGTGGCGCCGCTGTAGGTGTGCAGGCCGGTGGCGGTGAGGGCGATGGCCTGGTCGAGTGCGTGCGATGTGGTCATGCGACGAGTGTGCAAGAGACGAAAAAAATCCTGCGTCCACCCCGCGACAGACTGCCCGGCACGCCGTGCCCCTTCAGCCAGGGATGACAAGGGTCCGGCTCCGCCGGCCCAAGTCATCGCCCCCCTAACAGGGGGGTGACGCGCTGCAAGCGCGGCGCGGGGGGTAGGGTCGTCAGACCCTTTCGAATACTCCGGCGGCGCCTTGCCCCATGCCCACGCACATCGTGACCATGCCGTACTTCTTGTTGTGCCGCTTCAGCGCGTGCACCACGGTGGCAGAGCGAATGGCGCCGGTGGCGCCCAACGGGTGGCCGAGTGCAATCGCACCGCCCATGGGGTTCACCTTGGCCGGGTCCAGGCCCAGCGTGTTGACGACGGCGAGCGACTGCGCGGCAAAGGCCTCGTTGAGCTCGATCCAGTCGATCTGGTCGTGCGTGAGGCCGGCGTACTTCAGCGCGGCAGGAATCGCCTCGATCGGGCCGATGCCCATCAGGTGCGGTGGCACACCGCGCGAGGCGTAGCTCACGAAACGCGCCAGCGGCGTGAGGCCAAAGCGCTTGATGGCGGCTTCGCTCGCAAGGATGAGCGCGCCCGCGCCGTCGCTGGTCTGCGAACTGTTGCCGGCGGTGACGGAGCCGCGCGCGGCGAACACGGTGCGCAGCTTGGCCAGGCCTTCGATCGAGGTGTCAGGCCGCGCGCCCTCGTCCAGGCTCACGGTGCGGGTGCGGGTCGTGACCTCGGCGCTTTCCAGGTCCACGCTGCGCTCGGTCACCTCGACGGGAGTGATCTCGTCCTTGAACTCGCCGTTCTTCATGGCGAGCACGGCGCGCTGGTGCGACTGCAGGGCAAAGGCGTCCTGTGCCTCGCGCGAGACCTTCCACTTCTGCGCCACCTTCTCGGCCGTGAGGCCCATGCCGTAGGCGATGCCGTAGCTCTCCACGTCGTCGGTGTTGCTGAAGATGGTCGGCGAGAGGCTGGGCGAGTTGCCCATCATGGGCACCATGCTCATGCTCTCGGTGCCGGCGGCGATCATCACGTCGGCCTCGCCCACGCGGATGCGGTCGGCCGCCATGGCCACGGCCGACAGGCCCGAGGCGCAGAAGCGGTTCACCGTGATGCCGCCCACGCTGTTGGGCAGGCCCGCGAGGATGGCGCCGATGCGCGCCACGTTCAGGCCCTGCTGCGCCTCGGGAATGGCGCAGCCGCAGATCACGTCCTCGATGGCCTTCGGGTCCAGGCCTGGTGCCTGCGCCAGCGCAGAGCGCAGCGCGAGGGCCAGCATGTCGTCCGGGCGCAGGTGCTTGAAGGAGCCCTTGTGCGAACGGCCGATGGGGGTGCGGGTGGCGGCGACGATGTAGGCGTCTTGAATCTGTTTGCTCATGGTGGTTCCTAGGTGTCTTGCGCCCTCTCCCGCTTGCGGGAGAGGGTTGGGGTGAGGGTCTGCAACGTCAGCCAGATCTTCTCCAGCACTGCAGGGGTTTCGTTCATGACTTCATGGTTCCAGAAGCGGATAACGGTGAGGCCCTGGCTTTCGATCAACGCTGTTCTTTTCTCGTCGTAAGCCTTTTGATCGCTGTGCTGCCCGCCATCGACCTCGATAACCAGACCGGCTTCGAGACAGACAAAGTCCAGGATGTACGGCCCCAGCGGCCGCTGGCGACGGAACTTGAAGCCCTGAAAACGACGTCCACGGAGCTGTTGCCACAACAGCGTCTCGGATTCTGTGGATCGGGCTCTCAGTTCACGCGCTCTTTCCGTGGCCTGCACCCTCACCCCAACCCTCTCCCGCATGCGGGAGAGGGGGTAAGTCACTTCGGCCTCGGCGGGTTTCACGTCTTCAGTTCCGCACCGGCTTGCCGGTGTTCAGCATCCCCAGAATCCGCTCCTGCGTCTTCGGGTGCACGATCAGCGAGCAGAAGGCCTGGCGCTCCAGCGTCATCAGGTATTCCTCGCTCACCAGCGTGCCGGCCTCCACGTCGCCGCCGGTGACCACGTTGGCGATCAGCGAAGCAATGTGGAAATCGTGCTGGCTGATGAAGCCGCCGTCGCGCATGTTGACCAGGCTGCCCAGGATGGTGGCCTTGCCGTCGCGGCCGGCCACCGGGAACAGGCGCTTGTGCGGCGCGCGGTAGCCGCCGTTGAACAGGCCCTTGGCCTCGTTGATGGCCACGTACAGCAGCTCGTCCTTGTGCGGCACGATCACGTCGGAATGCAGCACGTAGCCCAGCTTGCGCGACTCGATGGCACTGGTGCCCACCTTGGCCATCGCCGCGGCGGTGAAGCCTTCGGTGAGGAAAGGCAGCAGGTCCTTGCCCGTCGAGGTCTCGGCGTTCTCGGCGGCGCGGCGCGCGATGTAGGTGAGGCCACCGGCACCCGGCACCAGGCCCACGCCCACTTCCACCAGACCGATGTAGCTTTCCATGTGCACCACGCGGCGCGCGCTGTGCACCGCCATCTCGCAGCCGCCGCCCAGCGCCAGGCCGCGCACGGCGGAGACCACCGGCACGTTGGCGTAGCGCAGGCGCAGCATGGTCTGCTGCATGAAGCCTTCGGCGTCTTCGATGGCGCTCACGCCCACGGCCATGAAGGCCGGCAGCATGGCCTGCAGGTCGGCGCCGGCGCTGAAGGGCTCGTCGCCCGACCAGATCACCAGGCCCTGGTACTCCTTCTCGGCCAGGTCCACGGCCGCCATCAGGCCTTCGCACACCTCGGGGCTGATGGCGTGCATCTTGGTCTTGATGCTGGCGATGAGCACCTGCTCGTCCAGCGTCCAGAGGCGGATCGAGTCGTTCTCTTCCAGCGTGCTGCCGGCGGTCTCGAACTTCGGCCCGGCTTCGCCGAGCAGCAGTTCGGGGAAGTGCTGGCGCTGGTACACCGGCAGCTGCAGGCGGCCCTGGAACTCGCCCTTGCCGGGGTTCCACGAACCTTGCGCGGTGTGCACGCCACCGGCCTCGGCCACCGGGCCCTTGAACACCCAGTCGGGCAGCGGCGCCTTGGAAAGCGCCTTGCCGGCGTCGATGTCTTCCTGGATCATCTTCGCCACCTCGAGCCAGCCGGCTTCCTGCCAGAGCTCGAACGGGCCCTGCTTCATGCCGAAGCCCCAGCGCATGGCCTGGTCCACGTCGCGCGCGGTCTCGGCGATGGTGGCCAGGTGCACCGCCGCGTAATGGAAGCTGTTGCGCAGGATGGCCCAGAGGAACCGGCCCTGCGGGCCTTCGGCGTTGCGCAGCAGCTTCAGGCGCTCCGCGGCGGGGCGCTTGAGCATGCGGCCGTAGACCTCGTCGGCCTTCTCGCCGCCGGGCACGTACTCGCCACTCTCCAGGTCAAAGCGCAGGATGTCGCGACCCACCTTCTTGTAGAAGCCCGCCTTGGCCTTCTGGCCCAGGTTGCCGGCCTCGATCAGCGCCTTGAGCACCGGCGGCGTGCCGAAGCTGCCGTAGAACGGGTCGGTCTCCAGGCTCAGGTTGTCCTGCAGGGTCTTGACCACGTGGGCCATGGTGTCCAGGCCCACCACGTCGGCGGTGCGGAAGGTGCCGCTGCTGGCGCGGCCCAGGCGCTTGCCGGTGAGGTCGTCGACCACGTCGTAGGTGAGGCCGAAGTTCTCCACCTCTTTCATGGTGGCCAGCATGCCGGCGATGCCGATGCGGTTGGCGATGAAGTTGGGCGTGTCCTTGGCGCGCACCACGCCCTTGCCCAGGCCGCTGGTGACGAAGGTCTCCAGGTCGTTGAGGATCTGCGGCTCGGTGGTGGGCGTGGCGATCAGCTCCACCAGCGTCATGTAGCGCGGCGGGTTGAAGAAGTGGATGCCGCAGAAGCGCGGCTTGATCGCCTCGGGCAGGGCCTGGCTGAGCTGGGTGATCGACAGGCCCGAGGTGTTGGACGCGACGATGGTGTGCTCGGCGATGAAGGGCGCGATCTTGGTGTAGAGGTCGAGCTTCCAGTCCATGCGCTCGGCGATGGCCTCGATGATGAGGTCGCAGTCGCGCAGCTGCTCCATGTGCTCTTCGTAGTTGGCCTGGCCGATCAGGTCGGCATCGGCCGCCACGCCGAGCGGCGAAGGCTTGAGCTTCTTCAGGCCTTCCACCGCGCGGGTGACGATGCCGTTCTTCGGGCCTTCCTTGGCGGGCAGGTCGAACAGCACCACCGGCACCTTGACGTTGACCAGGTGCGCGGCGATCTGGGCACCCATCACGCCGGCGCCGAGCACGGCGACTTTCTTCACTTGAAATCGGTTCATTGGTTATCCATGAAAAGGGAACAGCGCGCGGTCACTCGACCCGCAGCCACACCTGCGTGCGGTAGAACGGGCCGATGTAGCCGCGCATTTCCAGCTTCTTGCCGTCGTCGACGGGCTTGAGGCGCGAGCGGTAGACCTTGCCGTTGTTCGGGTCGACGATGTCGCCACCGTCGTACACGGTCTTGTCGTCCGCGCTCTGCTTGAGGTTGCGCAGGATCGTCATGCCCAGGATGGGCTTGTCCTTGCGCTCGTCGGTGCACTTGTCGCACACCGCGTCCGCCTTGGTGGCCGGGTCGAGAAACTTCTCGATGGTGCCGCTGTAGACACCATTGCTTTCCTTGATGCGCACCAGGGACTTCTCTTTTTTTGTGTCGTCGTCGATCGTCTTCCAGAGCCCGACGGGTGACATCTGTGCGAGGGCGTGACCTGCAAAGACGAGGAGCGAAGCGGCCAACGTTGTCTTGATCATCGAAGTCTCCTTGGTGGTTGTGGAAAGAAACCCGTGTTTAAGCGAGGGCCGCGTCCGTGTCCATCAATACCTTGCTGCCAGCACGCGCGGTGCGCATCAGCGACGCGGTCTCGGGGAACAGCTTGGCGAAGTAGAAGCGCGCCGTCTGCAGCTTGGCGGTGTAGAACGGGTCGGTGTTGCCGGCGGCAATCTCGCGCAGCGCGACCTGCGCCATGCGGGCCCAGAAGTAGCCGAACACCAGGTGACCGGCCACACGCAGGTAGTCCACCGCGGCGGCGCCCACTTCGTCGGCGTTCTGCAGGCCCTTGAAGCCGATCTCGGTCGTGAACTTGGTGATCTGTTCACCCAGCACGGCCAGCGGGTTGATGAACTCGGCCATCTTCTCGTTGACGCCCTCTTCCATCACCAGCGCGCCCACCAGCTTGCCGAACTTCTTCAGCGTGGCGCCGTTGTTGCCCAGCACCTTGCGGCCCAGCAGGTCCAGGCTCTGGATGGTGTTGGTGCCTTCGTAGATCATGTTGATGCGGGCATCGCGCACGAACTGCTCCATGCCCCATTCCTTGATGTAGCCATGGCCACCGAACACCTGCTGGCACTGCGTGGCGGCGTTGTAGCCGTTGTCGGTGAGGAAGGCCTTGGTGATGGGCGTGAGCAGCGAGAGCATCTCGTCGCTGTCCTTGCGCACCTTCTCGTCGGGGTGGTTGTGCGCCTTCTCGAGCAGCACCGAGCAGAAGATCGCCAGCGCACGGCCACCTTCGGCGTAGGCCTTGGCGGTGAGCAGCATCTTGCGCACATCGGGGTGCACGATGATCGGATCGGCCGGCTTGTCCTTGGCCTTGGGGCCGGTCAGCGAGCGCATCTGGATGCGGTCCTTCGCGTAGGCCAGGGCGTTCTGGTACGCCACTTCGGTCAGGCCCAGCGACTGGTTGCCCACGCCCAGGCGGGCGGCATTCATCATCACGAACATGGCCTGCATGCCCTTGTTGGGCTGGCCGACGATGGTGCCGATGGCGCCGTCGATCACGATCTGCGCGGTCGCGTTGCCGTGGATGCCCATCTTGTGTTCCAGGCCGCCGCAGTAGATGCCGTTGCGCTCGCCCAGCGAGCCGTCGGCCTTCACGTTGTGCTTGGGCACGATGAACAGGCTCACGCCCTTGATGCCGGGAGGCGCGTCGGGCAGGCGGGCCAGCACCAGGTGGATGATGTTCTCGGCCATGTCGTGTTCACCGGCGCTGATGAAGATCTTGTTGCCGGTGAGCTTGTAGGTGCCGTCGGCCTGCGGTTCGGCTTTGGTGCGCATCAGGCCCAGGTCGGTGCCGCAGTGCGGTTCGGTCAGGCACATGGTGCCGGTCCATTCGCCGCTGGTCATCTTCGGCAGGTAGGTCTTCTTCTGGTCGTCGGTGCCGTAGGTGTGCAGCGCGGCGTAGGCGCCGTGCGTGAGGCCGGGGTACATGGTCCAGGCCTGGTTGGCCGAGTTCATCATTTCGTAGAAGCACTGGTTCACCACCAGCGGCAGGCCCTGCCCACCGAACTCGGGGTCGCACGACAGCGCGGCCCAGCCGCCGTCGACGTAGGTCTTGTACGCGTCCTTGAAACCGGTCGGCGTCTTGACCTCATGGGTCTTCTGGTCGAGCGTGCAGCCCTCGGTGTCGCCGCTGATGTTGAGCGGGAAGATCACCTGCGTGGCGAACTTGCCGGCCTCTTCCAGCACGGCGTTGATGGTGTCGACATCGACTTCGGCATGCTGGGGCATGCCCTTGAAGTCGTCGGTGACCTTGAGCACTTCGTGCATCACAAACTGCATGTCTCGCAGGGGTGGGTTGTAAACGGGCATGGGGGAGAACTCCTGTGCTGGGTTTGTGAAAAGGCGAAAAGGTTCAGCCCTGCGACTTGCGCGCAGGTGCCGGGGGGGTGCGGTGGCTGTAGCGCTCCACGATGCCTTCGAAGGCTTGCAGGGCGCGGCGCACCGAGTCGGGGCTGCGCAGGAAGCGCGCCTCGTAATGCAGCGCAAGGATCTGCGCATGAATTTCAAACGCCATCTGTGACGCGTCGGTGTCGGCGGCGAGATGGCCTTCCTCGATGGCGATCTCGACCGCGCGGCGCATGGCGGTGAGCCAGGTGTTGACCGAGCTGGCCAGCGCATCGCGCACGGGGCCGGGGCGGTCGTCGAACTCGACGGCGCCACTGATGTAGATGCAGCCCGAATCGATTTCCACCGAGGTGCGTTTCATCCAGTTGTCGAACAGCTTGCGCAGGCGCGGCAATCCGCGTGCCGCCGACATGGCCGGGTAGAACACCTCGTCCTCGAAACGCGTGTGGTACTCGCGCACCACCGATATCTGCAGTTCCTCGCGCGAGCCGAAATGGGCGAACACGCCGGACTTGCTCATCTGCATGACCTCGGCGAGGGCGCCGATGGACAGGCCTTCCAGACCGATCTGCGTGGCCAGGCCGAGCGCAGCGTCCACGATGGCCGCCTTGGTCTGCTGGCCTTTCTGCAGAGGCTTGTGGGCCGTGGCGTCGGCGCGCGTGCGGCGGGCGGTGGGTGTCACGCTCATGCGGTCGGTCCTGGTGGAAAGGAAGGGATGAAAAAAACGACCGTTCGAATAAATACGAACGGTCGTTCTATTTTTACCGCAAAACCCGCCCCTGGTGCAAACCACCGGCGTTTTGTGTGATCTTTGTTAGGGGCTGCGCCCTAAATGCGGGGTGTCAGTGGCGAACGATGGGCAGCAGCAGCGCGAGGCTGTGCTCCAGGCTTTCGCTGGGTGACCGCTTGAAGCCGCTGCGCGCAAAGCGTTGCAGGCGGCCCACGCAGAAGGCGGTGATGACCGAGGCATCGGCCTGCGCGTCCACCGTGGGCGTGGCCGCGCCGGCCACCACCGAAGTTTCGCGCAGGTTCTGGCGCAGCGCCGATTCGATCTTGTCGAAGAACAGGTTCATCCGCTGCTGCAGGCGGTCGTTCTCGAACACCAGGGCGTCGCCCACCATCACGCGGGTCATGCCCGGGTTCTTTTCACCGAACTGCAGCAGCAGGGTGACGAGCTTGCGCGAGCGGACGTTGGCGTCTGCCTCGCGCTCGCCGAGCTGGTTGATCAGGCCGAACACCGACTGCTCGATGAACTCGATCAGGCCTTCGAACATCTGGGCCTTGCTCGCGAAGTGCCGGTACAGCGCCGCCTCGCTCACATCCAGTTTCGCGGCCAGCGCGGCGGTGGTGATGCGTTCGGCACCGGGCTGCTGCAGCATGGTCGCGAGCGCTTCCAGGATCTGCACACGGCGCTCACCCGGTTTGGGCCGCTTGCGCACACCGCCGCCATCGGCGTGAGCCGCCGCCTCGATCGCTTCGGCGGCCTCGCGGGCGGCCTTGTCTTCCGGGGATGGGGACTCTGGGGCGTTGGATGTCATGGCGAGCGATCCGTGTGGTGTTGCGCGATTCTCGCACAGCGAGGTGGGGTCAGTGCAAGCGGGGCTGCGCCATGCAATGTCAGTGAGTGACCGCTCTATTGAATGGCGAGAGCGCTCAGTGCGACCGGATCATGGTCCCGAAAGGCTCGTTGCCCAGCACCTCGAGCAGCAGGGCGTGTGGCACGCGCCCATCGATGATGTGCACCGCGTTCACGCCGCTCTTGGCCGCATCCAGCGCGCCGGCGATCTTGGGGATCATGCCGCCCGAGATGGTGCCGTCTTCCACCAGGTCGTCGATCTGGCGCGGGGTGAGCTCGGTGAGCAGTTGCATGTCCTTGTCGAGCACACCGCGGATGTTGGTGAGCATGAGCAGCTTCTCGGCCTGCAGCACGGTCGCCAGCTTGGCGGCCACCACGTCGGCGTTGATGTTGTAGCTTTCGTTCTGCTCGCCAAAGCCGATCGGGCTGACGACGGGAATGAACTGGTCGTCCTGCAGGGCCTTCACCACGCCGGGGTCGATGCTGACGATGTCGCCCACCTGGCCAACGTCGTGCTCCAGGCTCGGGTCCTTCTGGTCGGCCATGCGGAGCTTGCGCGCGCGGATCATGGCGCCGTCGCGCCCGGTCAGGCCCACGGCCTTGCCGCCGGCCTGGTTGATCAGGCCCACGATGTCCTGCTGCACCTCACCGGCCAGCACCCATTCCACCACCTCCATGGTTTCCGGGTCGGTCACGCGCATGCCCTGGATGAACTGGCCCTGCTTGCCCAGGCGCTTGAGCAGCGTCTCGATCTGCGGGCCGCCGCCGTGCACCACCACGGGGTTGATGCCGACCAGCTTGAGCAGCACCACGTCTTCCGCGAAGTCCTGCTGCAGGGCCGGGTCGGTCATGGCGTTGCCGCCGTACTTGATGACCATGGTCTTGCCGTGGTACTTGCGGATGTACGGCAGCGCCTGCGCCAGGATTTCGGCCTTGTCGCGCGGCGCAATGGAGGTGATGTCGGTGGGCTCGGTCATGGATGGTCCTGCAATGCGGGCAAAACCAAATTCTAGGACCAGCCCATGACAGCCCGGATCAGGTCAGAAATGTATCCCCCGCATCATCTGCTGCATCGCCACCGCTTCGGGTGAGAGCTGCGGTTTCGCGCCCTTCTCGCCCTTGGCCGCCGACGAGTCCGGGAACATGCGGAAGCTGGTGTTCATCACGATCTGCGCGACGCGCGGCACCAGCGCGTGCATCACCTGGCCGGTGACGCCCAGGCGCGTGGCAATGCGCACCGGCTTGAAGATGCAGGCCTGCGCGATCATGTCGGCCGCCTCTTCGGGCGCCAGCGTGGGCACGTTCTGGTAGATCTTGGTCGGCGCGATCATCGGCGTGCGCACCAGCGGCATGTTGATGGTGGTGAAGGTGATGCCCTGGTCCGCGAATTCGCTTGATGCGCAGCGCGTCCACGCGTCCAGCGCGGCCTTGCTGGCCACGTAGGCGCTGAAGCGCGGCGCATTGGTGAGCACGCCGATGGAGCTGATGTTGACCACATGCCCCTTGCGCTTGGCCACCATGCCCGGCAGCAGACCCATGGTCACGCGCAGGCAGCCGAAGTAGTTGAGCTGCATGGTGCGCTCGAAATCGTGGAACCGGTCGTAGCTGCCCTCGATGGCGCGGCGAATGGAACGGCCAGCGTTGTTGATCAGGAAATCCACACCACCGTGGTTCTGGATGAGCAGTTGCACGAAGCGGTCGGCGTCGGCCATGTCCGCGATGTCGGCCGCGTAGGCGATGAACTGGTAACCCTTGTCCTTCGCCTCCTTGCAGGCCTCGTCGAGCTTGTCCTGGTCGCGCCCGCAGATGATGGTGACCGCACCCGCCTCGGCAAACTTGTGCGCCGCCGCCAGGCCGATGCCCGAGCTGCCGCCGGTGACCAGCACCACCTTGCCCGCCACCGTGCCCTTGAGGCTGCGGTCGATGTGCAGGTCGGGATCGAGATGGCGCTCCCAGTAGTCCCACAGGCGCCAGGCGTAGTCCTTGAGGTTGGGGCACTCGATGCCGCTGCCCTTGAGCGCGGCCAGCGTCTCGCGGCAGTCGAAGCGCGTGGGGTAGTTGACGAAGGTCATCATGTCCTCGGGCAGCCCGAGGTCCTGCATGACGGCCTTGTAGACGCGGCGCACCGGCGCGAGCGCCATCAGGCCCTTCTTCACGCTCTTGGGAATGAAGCCCATCAGCGCGGCGTTCACGAAGAGATTCATCTTCGGCGCGTGCGCGGCCTTGCTGAGGATGTCGAGCACGTCGCCAACGCGGTAACCCATGGGATCGACCAGGTGGAAGCAGGCGCCGCTGCCGCGCTTCTGGTGGGCGATGTGGTCGAGCGAATCGACCACGAAGTCGACCGGCACGATGTTGATGCGCCCACCCTCCAGGCCCACGCTGGGCATCCAGGGCGGCAGGATCTGGCGCATGCGCTGGATCAGCTTGAAGAAGTAGTACGGCCCGTCGATCTTGTCCATTTCGCCGGTGCGCGAATCGCCCACCACCGCCGCCGGGCGGTACACGCTCCAGGGCACCTTGCATTCGGTGCGCACGATCTTCTCGCTCTCGTGCTTGGTCATGAAATACGGGTGGTCGTAGTTCTCGGCCTCCTCGAACATGTCCTCGCGGAACACGCCTTCGTACAGCCCGGCCGCCGCGATCGACGACACATGGTGGAAGTGGCCGGCGCCGATGGCCTTGGCGAATTCGACCGTGTTGCGCGTGCCATCCACGTTCACCGCGATCTGGCTCTCCTCGTCGGCTTCGAGGTCGTACACGGCAGCGAGGTGGAAGAAATGATCGACCTGCCCCTTGAGCGCCTTCACGTCGTCGGCCGAGACGCCCAGCTTCTTCGCGGTGAGGTCGCCGAACACCGGCACCGCGCGCGAGGCGCCCACGCCCCAGTACTCACGCAGCCCCGCCACCTTGCCCTCGCTCTCCTGACGGATCAGGAAATGCACCACCGCCCCCTTGCGCTGCAGCAGCCTGGCCACCAGGCGTTTGCCAATGAAGCCGGTGGCACCGGTGACGAAATAATGCATGAGGGGTCTCCTGAAAACGGTGGTGTCGAAAAGGGAAGGCGCAATGTGCCCGCCATTCTTGATCAGGACCGTGCCCCCCGACTTCCGCAAAAACCCGCGTGGGGTTTAGTCGTGCGCCCCTACACAGGCGCGCCGTGCGGGCCGTACAGTGGCCGATCGATGCAGCGACCCGTTCGCTCTCACCCTTTTTTCATCCACTTCAGGAGCACCCCGCATGGTCAAGAAAATCCAGAAAGCCGGCAGCGCCAGCAAGTCCAGCGCCGCAGCGTCCAACTCCCCGCTGTCGGGCGCCATCAAGGATTCCGCGCAACAGATCTGGCTGGCCGGCCTGGGCGCCTTCGCCAAGGCACAGGAAGAAGGCGGCAAGGCCTTTGAATCCCTGGTGAAGGAAGGCCTGTCGATCCAGCGCAAGACGCAGGCGGTGGCCGAAGAGCGCATTTCCGAAGCCACCAACCGTGTGAGCAGCATGGCCACCGACATCTCGTCCAAGGCCGCCGGCCAATGGGACAAGCTGGAAAACATCTTCGAAGAGCGCGTGGCCAAGGCGCTGAACAAGCTGGGCGTGCCGTCGGCGCGCGACGTGGAAGCGCTGATCGAGCGCATCGACGCGCTGAACCGCCACGTGCAGAGCCTGGGTGGCAAGGCGCCGGCCAGGACCGCCGCACGCAAGGCAGCCCCTGCGAAGAAGGCTGCGCCGGCCAAGAAGGCCGCCCGCAAGGCGCTGGCAAAAAAGGCCGGCTGAAACCCGATGCAGGCCGGTCACGGCATGAAGAAACAGGGGGCGCTTGACGCCCCCTTTTTGCGTGCGCGGCGCATGCTGCAACGCAGCACTTTCACCGCGCAGCGCGGTCTACACTCAAACGCATGACCACGTCCCGCAAAGTCACACGACGCCCGGCCTCTGGCCGCTCCCGCATTGCGCTGGCGCTGGCCGGTGGCGGGCCGCTGGGCGCGATCTACGAGATCGGCGCACTGTGCGCGCTGGACGACACCCTGCATGGCCTGGACCTCAACGAATGCGAGCACTACGTCGGCGTGTCGGCCGGCGGGTTCATCGCCGCGGGCTTGGCCAATGGCATCCGCCCGCGCCAGCTGTGCGAGGCGTTCATCGAGAACCGGCCGGGCAAGGACAACTTCGATCCCTCGTGGCTGCTCAAGCCGGCCTGGGGCGAGTTCGGCGACCGGTTGCAGCGCCTGCCGCGCCTGGTGGGCGGTGCGCTATGGGCCTGGGGCGCCCAAGGCAAGCCCCTCACCCACGCCCTCGAGCGCGTGGGCGCGGCACTGCCCACGGGTGTGCTCGACAACGAAGGCATCCACCAGCAGATCGAGCGCCTGTTCAGCCAGCCCGGCCGCAGCAACGACTTCCGCGAACTGCGCGCGCGCCTGACACTGGTGGCGACGCAACTCGACACCGGCGACGCCGCGCCGTTCGGCCGCCCGGGCTGGGACCATGTGCCGATCTCGCGCGCCATCCAGGCCAGCGCGGCATTGCCCGGCCTGTTCCCGCCGGTGGAGATCGGTGGCCAGCACTATGTGGACGGCGCGCTGAAGAAAACCCTGCACGCCACGGTGGCGCTGGACGAGGGCACCGACCTGCTGCTCTGCCTGAACCCGCTGGTGCCTTTCCACACCAACCCGAGCCTGCACGACGGCCGCCGCATTCCTTCGCTGGTCGAAGGCGGCCTGCCGGCGGTGATGAGCCAGACCTTCCGCTCGATGATCCACTCGCGCCTGGAACTCGGCCTCAAGCACTACGAGCGCGCCTACCCCGACACCGACGTCGTGCTGATCGAACCGGACCAGCGCGACGCCACGCTGTTCTTCGCCAACACCTTCAGCTACCGCCAGCGCCGCGAGATCGCGGAACACGCCTACCAGCAGACACGCCGCATGCTGCTGGACCGGCAGGCCGTGCTCGCGCCACAGCTGGCGCGCCATGGCGTGACGCTGGACCTGCCCGCGCTGCGCGACCCCGGCCGCAAGCTGCTGGACACGCGCCCGGCACAGACCACCCTGGGCGCGCGGCTGCACGCCACGCTCGACGATCTTCAGCGGCAACTGGAACGCACCGCCGCGCCCGCCCACAGCCGCTGAGCGCCGCGCCATGGCAAAAAAAGCCCCGCGACGCACCGCCGAGCGCATCCTCGAAGTGACGCTCGAGCTGTTCAACCGCTTCGGCGAGCCCAACGTCTCGACCACCCTGATCTCGGCCGAACTGGGCATCAGCCCCGGCAACCTGTACTACCACTACCCTGCCAAGGACGAGCTGATCAATTCGCTGTTCGAGCGCTACGAGCGTTCGCTCGGCGAGCTGCTGAGCGCCAGCGAAGGCGTGCGCAATGTGGAGGACGCCTGGTTCTTCCTGCATTCGCTGTTCGAGATCATCTGGGAATACCGCTTTCTCTACCGCGACCTCAACGACCTGCTGTCGAAGAACCGCTTGCTGGAAACGCGGTTCCAGACGGTGCTGAAGAACAAGTCGCGCGCGATCCGCCACCTGCTCGACGGCATGAGCCGCAATGGCGCGGTGCGCATGGACGCACGCGAGATCGAGCCAACCGCCACCAGCATGGTGGTGGTGCTCACCTACTGGCTGAGCTTCGAGTACGTGCGCGACCCGCGCAACGCACTCGAGCCCGACAACGCGCAGCAGGCCTTGCTGCGCGGCGCACACCATGTGCTCAACCTGCTGGCGCCCTACCTCGAAGCCACGCAGCGGCAACACCTCATGACGCTGACAGGCGCCTACGGCCCCCAGTCCTGAACATCCACCGGGAGAACACACCATGGCCGACTGGAAACCCTTTCCCAACGCAGGCCATCCTCCCATCGATGCCGGCCGCCTCAAGTCCCTCTGGGGCCGCCTGCACCGCGGCGACGCCGAACCCTGGCCCGCCGAATCGGCCGTGGTGCAGGCCTGGGTGCTGTTCCACAACGGTGAATTCCAGCGCGCGGCGGAAGCCGGGCTGGCGCTGGGCGACGCCGGCATGAACGTGGCCAACAAGGCCACCTGCATCTACGCCAACTACCTCGAGGCGCGAGCCCAGGCGCGCGAGACGCTGCTGCTGGAAGCGGCGGCACGCGCCGAATCGCTGCAGCGCCGGCAGGCCGACCACATCGGCGCCTGGTACTGGCAGGCCTATGCCCTGGGCCGGTACAGCCAGGGCATCAGCGTGGCCAAGGCCCTCACGCAGGGCCTGGGCGTTCGCGTGAAGCACGCGCTCGAAACCGCGATCGCGCGCTGCCCGCACCACGCCGACGCCCACCTGGCGCTGGCCGCGTTCCACGCGGAGGTGATCGACAAGGTGGGCAGCATGGTCGGCAGCATGACGTATGGCGCCAGCAAGACCACCGGGCTCGCCCTGTACCAGAAGGCCATGGCGCTCAACCCGGATTCGGTGGTGACGCTGACCGAGTACGCCAATGGCCTCGTGATGCTCGAAGGTGCGGACGCCCTGCCCGAGGCCAACAAGCTGCTGGACCAGGCAGCGTCCATCGAGCCACAGGACGCGATGGAGCGCCTGTACGTCGCCACGGCCCGCGTGGCGCTGGACAGCTAGACCCGCAGGCCCTCAGGCGGAGGCCGACAGGCCGTCCACCGCCTGGAACAGCGACTGCCGGGCCTGCGAAACGATCTGCGCCTTCCACTCGTCCGTGTCCACATAGAAGGCGGCCAGCATGCGCGCCTTGATCTCGGCCCGCAGTTCCGCGGGTGCCTCGGGGTGGATGTGCTGCCAGTGGTCGCCGCGCAGGGCGTCGATCAGTTCCGTGATGGGCACCGTGCCGTATTCCATGGCGATGCCGGTGTACTCGGCCTGCGGGCATTCCTCATAGGCGGCGCACCACATCAGGCCGGTCAGCAGCGCCGAGGTGGAGGAGCCGTCGTAGATCGAGGTCACCGGCGTCTTGCCGCCGTTGCCCCACCACGCGCGGGCGCGCTGCAGTGCGGCCGCGTCATCGGCACAGGCAAAGATGCGCTCGCCCACGCCCGAGGGCCCCAGCCCCGTGTGCAGGTCGATCCAGCCCAGGCGCCGGGCCCGCCGGCCATGCTGGCGCAGCACCTCGCGCAATGTGCGGTTGTTCCAGGTGGGCGCGGTGCCGCCGAAGAACAGGCCGTCGGAAAAAGCGTGCTGGCCTTGCGACACCGCGGCCTGGAAGCGCGTGAGCCCGTGGGTCTGGATGTAGGCCTGGATCGCGGCCACGTTGTCCGGCCCTGGTGGCCATTGCGGGGGCAGCAGCAGGTCGTGCAGCTCGGCATAGGCCGGGTTCTGCGGCAGGGGCTGGCTGAAGTCCTGGAAGTTGCGGTTGAGGTCGACGTTCTCGTGCGTCACGCGCCGCACCCACGAGAAGCCATGGGGGTTGAGCGCGTGGATGTAGAGCACCGCCACACCGGCAGACCGGGCGTGCGCCAGCCATTCAGCATCGTGCAGGGCGAACACCTGCACGCCCGAACCGCAGTAGCCCTCGGCGCCATGGCAGGCGCTGCTGACGATGAGCAGGCGCTCGGCGTCGGGCGAACCGTCGAGCGCCACGTCCATCGCCAGCGTCTCGCCGTCGCGGCCCGGCAGCGGATGGTTGTGGCTGCTGATGGCCATGCCGGCGGCGGCCGCGCCTTCGAGGAAGCGCACCCGGGCCCGGGCATAGGAGGGGGAGAAGGCGTCCTGTGGCGAGATCAAGCAGCACCTCCCGTGCGTGGCTGGCCCAGCCATTTCTCGGCCAGCCGCACCCAGAAGGTGGCCCCCAGCGGAATGAGGTCGTCGTTGAAGTCGTAGCTCGGGTTGTGCAGCGTGCACGGGCCACCACCGTGCCCCATCTCGCGGTGGTCACCGTCGCCGTTGGCAATGAAGGCGTAGCAGCCGGGGCGCGCCTGCAGCATGTACGAAAAGTCCTCGGCGCCCATCGTGGGCTCCTGCTCCACGACGCGGTCCGCGCCCACGATCTCGGCCATCACCTCGCGGGCGAAGGCGGTCTCGGCGGGGTGGTTGATGGTGGGCGGGTAGTTGCGATGGAACTTGAACTCCACCGTGGCGCCGAAGGCGGCGCAGGTGTGTTCGGCGATCTCGCCCATGCGGCGCTCGATCAGGTCGAGCACCTCGAAGGTGAAGGTGCGCACCGTGCCCTGGATCTCGCAGCTGTCGGGCACCACGTTGGTGGCCTCGCCGGTGTGGATCATGGTGACCGAGATCACGCCCGCATCCACCGGCTTCTTGTTGCGCGTGATGATGGTCTGGAAGGCCTGCACCATCTGGCACGCCACTGGCACCGGGTCGATGCCGTTGTGCGGCAGCGCGGCATGCGAGCCCTTGCCGCGGATGACGATATGGAACTCGTTGCTCGACGCCATCACCGGGCCGGCGCTGGCGGCAAACGTGCCCACCGCCATGCCGGGCCAGTTGTGCATGCCGAACACGGCCTCCACCGGGAACTGCTCGAACAGCCCGTCCTTGATCATCTCGCGCGCGCCGCCACCGCCCTCTTCCGCCGGCTGGAAGATCAGGTAGACCGTGCCGTCGAAGTTGCGGTGTTTCGCGAAGTGCTGCGCGGCCGCCAGCAGCATGGCGACATGGCCGTCGTGGCCGCAGGCGTGCATCTTGCCGGCATGCTGGCTGGCGTGTGCGAAGGTGTTGTGCTCCTGCATGGGCAGCGCGTCCATGTCGGCGCGCAGGCCGATGGCCCGGCCGCTTTTTCCGCCGTCCCGCCCGTGCAAGATGCCGACGACGCCCGTGGTGCCGAGGCCCCGGTGCACCGGTATGCCCCAGTCGGTGAGTTTCTGCGCCACCACGTCGGCGGTTCTCACCTCCTGGAAGCAGAGCTCGGGATGGGCGTGGATGTCGCGCCGGACGGCGGCAATGCTGGCCGCCTGGGTGAGGATGGAGTCGATCAGCTTCATGGGGACCCTCTTGATACCCCTCGGGGCATCTGTTCAAAAGGGCCATGGTACCGAAGGGCCGCGCGGAAGCGGGCACCCTGGGCGACATCCGACCGCCATCAGGGGGATACCCCCGCGCATATCATCATGAAGGCCACACACCCGCCCCACGCCATGACTTTGCCCACGACCACCCCGGAAACCACGCAGGTGCGCGGCGCCTGCCCGCACGACTGCCCCGACACCTGCGCCCTGATCACCACCGTGGAAAACGGCGTGGCGGTGCGGGTGAACGGCAACCCCGCGCACCGCCACACCGACGGGGCCCTGTGCACCAAGGTGTCGCGCTACGCCGAGCGCAGCTACCACCCCGAGCGCCTGCTCACACCCCTCAAACGCAGCGGCCCCAAAGGCAGCGGGCGTTTCGAACCGGTGGGATGGGACGAGGCGCTCGACGACATCGCACAGCGCCTGAAAGCCATCGCCGCGCGCGACCCGCAGGCCATCCTGCCCTACAGCTACGCCGGCACCATGGGCCTGGTGCAGGGCGAAGCCATGGCCGGGCGCTTCTTTCACCAGCTCGGCGCGTCCCTGCTCGACCGCACCATCTGCTCATCGGCCGGCGGCGAAGCCCTGGTGCAGACGCTGGGCGGCAAGGTGGGCATGAAGGTGGAGCACTTCGCGCGCTCGAAGCTGATCCTGATCTGGGGCAGCAACTCGATCGGCAGCAACCTGCATTTCTGGCGGCTGGCGCAGCAGGCCAAGCGCGACGGCGCCCGCCTGGTCTGCATCGACCCGCGCCGCACCGAGACGGCCGACAAGTGCCACGAACACATCGCGCTGCGCCCCGGCACCGACGCCGCGCTGGCCCTGGCGCTGATGCACCAGCTCATCACCCACGACTGGCTGGACCACGACTACATCGAGAAGCACACCCTCGGCTGGGAAGGCCTGCGCGAGCGCGCGCTGCAGTGGCCACCGGAGCGCGCGGCCGAAGTCTGCGGCGTGCCGGTGCAGCAGATCGTGGACCTGGCGCGCGCCTACGGCACCACGAAGCCGGCGGCGATCCGTCTGAACTACGGCATGCAGCGCGTGCGTGGCGGCGGCAACGCGGTGCGCGCCATCGCCTGCCTGCCCGCACTGGTGGGCGCCTGGCGCGACCCCGCGGGTGGCGTGCTGCTGTCGGCCTCGGGCCATTTCCCGGTGAACCGCGCCGCCCTGCAGCGGCCCGACCTGCTGGCCGGGCGCACACCACGCACCCTGAACATGAGCACGATCGGCGACGACCTGCTGCAGGAAACCTCCCCCGGGTTCGGCCCTAAGGTGGAGGCGGTCATCGTCTACAACTGCAACCCAGTGGCCGTGGCACCCGATTCTGGCAAGGTGGTGCAGGGCTTCGAGCGCGAAGACCTGTTCACCGTGGTGCTCGAACACTTCCGGACCGACACCGCCGACGTGGCCGACTACATCCTGCCGGCCACCACGCAGCTGGAACACTGGGACATCCACACCAGCTACGGCCACACCGACGTGCTGCTCAACCGCCCGGCCATCGCGCCCGTCGGCCAGGCCCGCACCAACACCGACGTCTTCCGGGCGCTCGCCGCGCGCATGGGTTTCGACGACCCCTGCTTCGCCGACGACGACCTCACCCTGTGCCGCGCCGCCTTCGGCGAGGCGGTGGACTTCCAGCAGCTGCTGGACCAGGGCTTTGCCACCCTGCAGTTGCCCGAAGCGCCTTTCGCCAACGGCAGTTTCCCCACCGCATCGGGCCGCTGCGAGTTCTACAGCGAGCGGCTTGCCGCCAGGGGACAGGACGGCCTGCCCGACCACCTGCCCAATTTCGAGACGTTCGGCAGTTCGGCGCAATTCCCACTGGCCATGATCTCGCCGCCGGCGCGCAACTTCCTCAATTCCAGCTTCGTCAACGTCACCAGCCTGCGCGACATCGAAGGCGAACCGCTGCTGGAAATCCACGCCGATGACGCCGCCTCGCGCGGCATCGCCAGCGGCCAGATGGTGCGCGTGTTCAACCAGCGCGGTGAATACCGCTGCAAGGCCAGCGTGTCGAAGCGGGCGCGCCCGGGAGTGGTCAACGGCATGGGCATCTGGTGGCGCAAGCTGGGCCCGTTCGGCACCAACGTCAACCAGGTCACCAGCCAGCGGTTGACCGACATGGGCGGTGGCCCGGTGTTCTACGACTGCCTGGTGGAAGTGGCACCCTTGAACGAAGGCGCCTGATGCGACGGTGCCTGGTGCTCATCGCGCTCGCATGCCTTGCGGCGGGTTGCTCCAGCACCACCGGCGTGGGCTACTACTGGCAGTCGGTCACCGGCCACCTGCGGCTGATGCAGGCGGCACGGCCGGTGGACGACTGGCTGGCCGACGCCAGCACACCGCAACGCCTGAAGGAACGGCTGGAACTCGCCCGGCGCATCCGCGCGTTCGCCGTGACAGACCTCGCCCTGCCCGACAACGCCAGCTACCACCGCTATGCCGACCTGCAGCGCCGCGCCGCGGTCTACAACGTGGTCGCGGCGCCTGCGCTCTCGCTCAGCCTGCAGAGCTGGTGCTTTCCGGTGGCGGGTTGCGTGGGCTACCGGGGCTACTTCAGCGAGGCCGACGCCCGCGCCTTCGCCAGCAGCCTGCCCGCCGACCTGGAAGTCGCGGTCTATCCCGTGCCGGCCTATTCCACGCTGGGCTGGATGAACTGGGCCGGTGGCGACCCGCTGCTCAACACCTTCATCACCTACCCCGAGGGCGAACTCGCCCGCATCGTCTTTCACGAGCTCTCGCACCAGGTGGCCTATGCCCGCGGCGACACCGAGTTCAACGAATCCTTCGCGACCACAGTAGAGCGGCTGGGCGGCGCGCGCTGGCTGGCCTCCGAGGCCAGTGCTCAGGCCCGTGCCGACTATGCAAGCTTCGACCAGCGCCGCCGCGCCTTCCGCGCCCTCACCTTCTCCACGCGCCAGCGGCTGCAGGCCATCTACCAGGACGCTGCGCTCGACACCCCGGAAAAAACCCGGCGCAAGACCGATGTCATGGCCGACTTCCGCCGCACCTACCAGGACCTCAGGCGCGACTGGGGTGGCTTTGCGGGCTACGACCCCTTCGTCGCACAGGCCAACAACGCCAGCTTCGCGGCCCAGGCGGCCTACGACGGCCTGGTGCCCGCCTTCGAGGCCCTGTTCGAACGCGAAGGGCGCGACTTCAGGCAGTTCTATGATGCGGTGCGCACACTGGCCGCGCTGCCCAAGGACGAAAGGCGCGCCCGGCTGCAGGGCTTGGCCCCCGCAACGCAGGTGGCCGGCCAGCGCGGCACACAACCCTGACCCGACCACACCACACGAGGCAAGCCATGGCAGACATCCACATCGAACGCGATCACTCCCTGGGCCTGCCCGCCGCGCGCAAGCTGGCGTGGCGCTGGGCCGAACAGGCCGAGAACGAGTTCGACATGAGCTGCACCTACGAAGAAGGCAAGGACGGTGACGAGGTGCAGTTCACGCGGTCGGGGGTCAACGGCACGCTCAAGGTGCTGGGCGACCGCTTCGAGCTCGACGCGCGCCTGGGCTTCCTGCTCGGCGCCTTCAAGGACCGCATCGAGAGCGAGATCGTGAAGAACCTCGACACCCTGCTGGCGGCCAAGAAACCGGCCGCCAAGGCTGCGGCCAGAAAGAAGAAAGCCGGCTGAGCCGGCTTCGTCGCTTCCAGAGCACCCGCGGAACCGGCTTTGCCGGGCCTTCAGGTGCGCCCCCTGCAAGGGGGTGACGCCGAAGGCGGCGCGGGGTTAGCTCAATTCCTCGATGAGATCGACGTACTGCTGCATCGCGTCTTCGCTGCCCGTGCCCTTCAGGCCATTCCAGGCGTCCCACTTCGCGCGGCCCACCATGTCGCCGAAACCGGGCTTCTTCTCCGCGTTGTCGCCGGCAGTGGCCTGCTTGTACAGGGCGTATATCTTGAGCAGCGTGGCGTTGTCGGGCCGTTCGCTGAGGTTCTTGGAATTCGCCACTGCGGCTTCGAAACGGGACTTCAGATCGGCCATGAATGCTCCTGGTGGTACATGAAACGCCCGGCTCGATGCGGCCGGGCTTAGGGGTGTCCCGCTATCTTACGGTTTGGTCTCTCTGCACAATAGGGCCACAACCCCAAGACCAGCGGCACCGGTCATCTCGACCCGGTTCACGCACCCGAGGAGCATCCATGGTTCAACGCGTTGCCGCTGCCCCGCCCGGCCAACCCGCCGCGCGCCGCGCCGCCACACCCAGGTCCACCGTGGCGCGCGTGCGCGGCGCCAGCGCGTCGGTGCAGCAGGCACTGGCGACCACGCTGGGCATGGAAGGCGAGCGCATGAGCAAGGTGGACACCGCCTGGCTGCGCATGGACTCGCCCTCGAACCTGATGATGATCGTGGGCGTCTGGATCCTGCGCCCCGGCATCACCCAGGCCGCCCTGAACGAACGGGTGCGCGAGCGCCTGCTGCCCTACCGCCGCTTCGTGCAGATCGCCCGCGAGGACGCCGCGGGCGCGCACTGGACGAACGACCCGGACTTCCAGATCGAGCGACACATCGTCACGCACAAGCTCAAGCGCCAACCCGGCCAGACCGAGCAGGACGCCCTGCAGGCCCGTGTGGGCGCGCTCGCCATGCAACCTCTGGACCGCGAACACCCGCTCTGGCGCTTCGAGCTGGTCGAACGCTACGACGGCGGTTCGGCACTGATCGCCCGCATCCACCACTGCATCGCCGACGGCATCGCCCTCATCAGCGTGATGATGAGCCTGGTGGACGGCGGTGGTGCACCACCCGAGCGCAAGGCACGCAAGTCCGGAAAAATCGGACTGGACGGCGCCGAGGACTGGCTGGCCGACACGTTGATCCGCCCCTTCGGCGACATCACGGCCAAGGCCCTCGAAGCTGCCGGGGGCGGTGCGGCGCGCTCGCTGTCCATGCTGGCGGCGCCGCAGCAGAGCCTGAGCGACACCCTGGGCCAGGCGGTCGACATCGCCCGCCTCGGCGGCCAGCTCGCCAGCGACCTCGCCTCGCTCGCGCTGATGCCTGACGACTCACCGACCCGCCTCAAGGGCCAGCCCGGCAGCGCCAAACGCGTGGCCTGGTGCGAGCCGATCCCGCTCGACGAGGTCAAGGCCATCGGCAAGGCCATGAACTGCTCCGTCAACGACGTGCTGCTCGGCTGCGTGGCGGGTGCCATCGGCGCCTACCTGCAAGGCCTGGGCGACGACACACGGGGCAAGGAAATCCGCGCCATGGTGCCGATCAACCTGCGCCCGATGGAAGAGGCCTGGAAGCTGGGCAACCGCTTCGGGCTGGTGCCGCTGGTGCTGCCAATCGGGGTGGACAACCCGATCGAGCGTGTGTTCGCCGTGCGCGCGCGCATGAACAACCTCAAGGGCAGCCTGCAACCCCTGCTGACCTTCGGCCTGTTGTCGGTGGCGGGCCTGTTGATCAAGCCGGCGCAGGACGCCATGCTCAGCCTGTTTGGCCGCAAGACCACGGCCGTGATGACCAACGTGCCCGGCCCGGCCACCAAGCTGAAGGTGTGCGGATCCACGCTGGAGCAGACCATGTTCTGGGTGCCGCAGACGGGCACCGTCGGCCTGGGCGTGTCGATCCTGAGCTACGGCGGCGGTGTGCAGTTCGGCGTGATCGCCGACACCACGCTCTGCCCGGACCCGCAGCAGATCATCGACCGCTTCGAGCCGGAGTTCGCGCGGCTGCTCACGCTGACCCTGATGCTGCCCTGGGGTGAAGCGAAGGCCTGACAACGTCCAGGCCGGATCGATCGGCCTACGTCGACGAGGTCAGCGCCAGACGCCGGTCGGCGATTTCCAGCAGGCCATCGAAGATCAGGCTTTCCACCAGCTCCACCTGGGTGGACATGCTGGGCGCCATCTTCCAGCCGGCGCCGCCGGTCATGAAGCACACCGGCTCTTCGCCGCAATGGCGCCGCAGGTTTTCCACCATGCGTTGCACCGCCCCGGCGATGGCGAAGGTGCCCCCGCTGGTGAGCGCGTCGCTGGTGTTGGTGGGAAAGTCGCAGACCTCGCCGGTGGGCACGTGCAGACCGGCCGTGCCAGACTCGAGCGCCCGCAGCATGATGCCGTGGCCGGGCAGGATGATGCCGCCCAGGAAGCGCCCTTCCGTGTCGATGGCCTCCACCGTCACCGCCGTGCCGACCATCACCACCACACACGGCCGCTTCGGCCCGTGGGCCAGCAGGCGTTGCCGGGCGCCGATCATCGCGACCCAGCGGTCCGAGCCGAGACGGGCCGGGTGGTCGTAGCCATTGACGAGGCCGGCTTCGGCAGCGCTGGAGACCACCCAGCGCGGTGTCACATCCCAGAGTTCGAGCTGCTCCCCCACCCGCCGCTTGACGGCGTCCCCGGCCACCACGCAGCCCAGCACCCACTGCGGCGTGGGCAAGGCGCTCCAGTCGCCTTCTTCCAGGGTTTCGATGTTTTCCAGGAACTGCGCCCCGCTGGCCAGCAGCGTGGCCCCCACGCGCGGCGCGTCGTACAAGGCCCACTTCAGGCGGGTGTTCCCTACGTCCAGGGCCAGAAAAGTCATGCGCGGATTATGACCATGCGGCCCGGGCCGGATTGCCGCAGCGCAGCATCGGCACCACCGGGTGGATTCAGATCAACCCGATCCAGCAGGCGCGCTGCACGGCAGCCAGCTTGTTGTCGGTCTGCAACTTGGCCATGGCGTTGGCCAGGTGGTAGTTCACCGTGCGCTCGGAACAATCCATGCGGGCCGCCGTCTCGCGCGCCGTCAGGCCCTCGAAGGCGAGGTTCAGGCTTTCGAGTTCTCGCGGGCTCAGGCCCACGCGCTGTTCGGCGATCGTGCGCCGCAGCATCGGCCAGACGTTGAAGGCCGACCAGGCCAGCACCGCCGCCTCGGACCGATCGGCGAACGCGCGGGGGCTGAACATGAAACATTCGAAAGCGCGGCCAGCCGGCAGGCTGAACGCCACGCGCACCAGCGTCTGGTAGCCGTGCGCGAGCCAGAGGCGGCGCCAGCGGCTCGACTGCTCGAAGGACGACTTGGAGATGTCCTGCCAGGCCACCAGAGGGGCATCGCTGTCGCGCCATCCCGCACCAAAATCCCTGCTCTCGGCCAGTGCTTCCGCGGCGGCCACGAGGCGGGGTGGATGGACAGCCAGCACCTCGCGCTGGTCGCGTCCACCCAGGGGGTTCGGCCCCAGCACCAGGACGGCTTCCACCCCCTGGTCGCGCAGCGCGCAGACCCAGTCGGCCAGAATGCCGTCCAGGCCCACACTGTCAAAGTTGACAGGCAGGGTCATGGTTGTTGACGCCCTGTTGCATACACAATGCCTGATGAATCAGGATAGGGGGCTGGCGCCGAGGGTGTTTGGCGATCGAAGGAGTGCATATTGTCGTTTGACCGGTTATGGATGCTCAGCGCCAAGGCCCGCTTGTGGCGGTGGTTGCTGGACGAGGTCGTCCACGCGCCCGTGGAGCCTATTTTGCACCCATCGCGCTACCGGCTGCTGTGGATCGGCGCATTCACCTTCGTTGGCCACCTCGTCATCTACGGCATCTGGGGCCATCTGGTGCCCCAGCCTTATGAGAATGTGTGGGCGCGCCTCGTCATGGCATTCCTCGCACTGATCTATGTCCTCCCCCGCATTTCGCGCGATCCGTCGTCAACGGCCAGCGGGCGCCTGTTCAGCCTCGCCACCTGGATCCAGCTCCCCTGGTTCTTCACCTGGATGTACTGGATGAACGGTGGCAACGCCGCCTGGCTCGGCAGCGTGGCCGCGATGATCCTGATCTATTACCACGCGACCGACTGGCGCCTGGCCACGCTCGGCCTGATCACCGGCGGCATCGCAGGCTGGGCCACGGCGGAGTTCATTGGCGGGAGCACACGCCCGTTCGAGGAACCCCTGGCCAACGTCGTGGTGATCTCCTTCTCCTGGCTGATGGGCCTGATGCTGGGTTTCTCCAGCGCCAACCTGCGCCGCGCCCGGCTGCTCAACACCTTGAGCACCATGGGCGTGATGGCCCACGAACTGCGCACGCCGCTGGCCACCGTGAACCTCATGGGCGACGTGCTGCGCAACCTGGTCCAGCACGACGTGCCCGAAGCGAAGCGCAAGAAGCTGGATGAGCTGGCCACCCGGCTGCAGAATCTGGTGCGCAGCATGAACCGCCAGATCGACACGCAGATTTCCAACGCGCAGCTGATGCGGCTGCCCCGCGAGCAGTCGCTGATCATGGCTGCGGAACTGGTGCAGGAGGTGGTGAGTCAATACCCTTACCGCTCTTCGCGGGAGCGCGACTGCGTGCAGGTGCACATCCAGGGCGACTTCTGCTTCTCCGCTTCACGCCCACTTTTCGCCCAGGTGCTCACGAACCTCCTCAAGAACGCCCTGCACGCGCTGGCCGCCGCCAGCACGGCGCCCAGCCCGGGCGACCTGCGCGTGGACGTGGGCCTGCACCACGGCAAGGGCCGCATCGCCGTCTCGGACGACGGGATCGGCATCACCCAGGAGCAGCAGCAGCGCATCTTCGAGCCCTTTTTCTCGACGCAGAGCGGGGCCGGCAACGGCCTGGGGCTGACCTTCTGCAAGAACGTGGTCGAGGCCGCGCAAGGGCGCCTCAGCGTGCACTCCCAAGCCGGGCTCGGCGCGGTCTTCATGATCGACCTGCCCCTACACACTCCCGCGGCCGTGCCCCAGGCCGTCTCAGGCTGACCAAGATGGCACTGACGATCTCTCTCTTTCACCGCCCTGGCAGCGTGCTGTTCCTGGATGACGACACCGACTACCTGGAAATGCTGGGCATGGTGATCCCCGCGCATTGGCAGGTCGAGCTGTTCTCCCGCCCTTCGGGTTTTGCTGCCCGCATGCAGAACGAACCCGCGCGCTGGGAAGCCGACGCCATGGCGCAACTGCAGATGATCGAACGCTGGCGCCAGGGCCAGCCGCTGCTGCCGCAGGTGTTGCGGTACTGGGCTATCAGCGCCTCGCGCTACGAGCTTGCGCAGACCTGCGTGGTGGACTACGCCATGCCTGGCACGGACGGCCTGCGCGTGCTCAACACCCTGCTCGACTGGCCGGGCTCGCGCGTGCTGCTGACCGGCCAGGCCGACGAGCAGATCGCCATCCAGGCCTTCAACAACGGGCTGATCGACCAGTTCGTGCCCAAGCAGACCACCGACATCACCCGCCACCTGCTGGGGGTGCTGCGCAAGCTGTCTCAAACGCCGCATCCGAGGCTCAACACCCTGTGGCGGGCCGCGTTGCGGCCGGCGCAGCAGTCCATGCTGCAGATTCCGTCGGTGGCGCAGGCCCTGCGCGCCTACACCGAACAGCACTGGGTGGAGTACGTGGTGCTGGGCGAACCCTTCGGGCTGGTCGGGCTGGATTCCATGGGCAACTGCCACTGGCTGCAGCTCGAGCCCACCGCGAGCCTGCCCGATCTGGCCGAACTCGCGGGCTCGGCGGGGCTGGGCTTCGATGCGGTGCGGGCGGTGCAGGCCGGCCAGCGGCTGGCCGCCGTCGAACTGCACCAGCAAATGGGCCTGCGGGGCCCGGTGCGCACGGCCCAGGCATTTCCGGTCGGTGACGACGGTGTGCTCTCAGGGGCCCTGTTCAGCCTGGAACCCGCCGACCTGCCCCAGCCCATCTATGCCTACCGGCATTTCCTGGACGCCCAGAGCGGGCGCCAGGTTCACGACACTTAGGCCGCAACCTCCAGGGCGCCGGCCTGCGCGCGCGCACGGCGGGCACATGGCCAGTCCCAGGGCTTGACGATGGGGGCGATCTCGCGCGCCACGGTCTCCAGGTGCTCCAGCTCGGCTTCGGTGAGAGCCGAATTGAGCGTGAGGCGCACAAGGGCGCGCTTGCTGCTGGTGGCGGGCGCGCAGAAGATCGCGCCGAACACGCCGCGGGCCTCGAGTTCATCGCGCAGGCGCATGGTGTCGGGCTCGGCGCCCGCTTCCAGCGCAATGATCTGCTCGGTGCCGTGGTGCAGGGGGTAGCCCATGCCGCTCAGGCTGTCGCGCACGCGCTGGGTGATGGCCTTGAGGCGTGCGCGCTCTGCATCGGCTTTCTGCAGCACGTCGACCGTGGCCTTGAGGCCGGCGATTTCGTGGGGCAGCAAGCAGGAGCTGAAGATGTTGGGGAAGCTCGAGCTCAGGATGTAGTAGCGCATGCTGGCCGGCGCGGTGAAGAAGCCGGCACGGCCAGCCACCGATTTGGCGAGGCTGGCGGAGATGAAGTGCACGCGGTCCGTGAGGCCGAGTTCGGCGCACAGGCCCGCACCACCCGGGCCATGCGTGCCCAGGGAATGCGACTCGTCCACCAGGATCATGCTGCCGTGCTTTTCCACGACTTCCAGCATCTCTACCAGCGGGCACACGGAACCGGTGGTGCTGTAGACCGAATCCACCACCACCACGCCCGGGCCGTTCTTGGCCATGATCTTGTCCAGGTGGGCGGCGTCGTTGTGGCGGAAGGCAAAGGCCGGGGCGCGGGCAGCGTGCGCGCCCTCCCACAGGGAGGCGTGGGCCTGTGTGTCCAGGTAGACCGGCGTGTTGGCGTCCGCAATGGATTGCAGCAGGCCAACGTTGGCCGAGTAGCCCGACTGGCAGACGAAGGCGTCTTCCTTGCCGACCCAGTTGGCCAGCGCCATTTCAAGCGCGCGCGTGGGGTGCTGCTGAAGCAGGAACACGCCCGACTGCACCACGAACTCGCTCGACTTGGTGATGGCCTCGACCTGCGCGGCCACGATGCTGGGGTGCCCGGTGACCGCCAGGTAGTCGTTGCCGTCCAGGCGCACGGCATTGGGACCCGGAGACGATCCATGAAGCACGAATTTGCCGCCCCAGTTCCCCTCCCAACGCGGTTTGAAATCGCGTTCCATCCGTTGAACCAGCGTCGCGGCGAGCGGCGGGTTCTTGAAGACTGCGGCCTGAGCGCGGTCCAGCGTTTCCATGGGGTTCACCTTTGCGGATTGAAAACCCCATTTAAAAAAGAAATCCGTGAAAAATTGCACAAGACCTGTCAGGGTTGACAGGGCATGTGAGGCTTTTTACTCAAGTTTCGGTCGTTGCTGCCGACAAGCGGCGACGCGGTTTTGCAACACCGGTACGAAAGCACTCAGTTCTGGCGCCACGGCAACCCGCGAAAACGCCAGCCACCCTTGCGACCGCGGTGGGCATCGGTGTCAGGATCGCCTTCAAAACCCTCGAGGATGTTGTAGGCCTCGACGCCAAGTTCGGTGGCGCGCTTCGCCGCCGCGATCGAGCGCACGCCGCTGCGGCACAGCAGCACCAGCTTTCGCCCCGCGGCCGCCTCCAGCACCTGCTGGTCGAAGGTCGGGTTGATCGCCATGCCCGGCCATTGCTTCCAGGCCACCGGCACTGCGCCGGGCACGAAGCCCACCCATTCGCGCTCGGCATCCGTGCGCACGTCCACCATCACGGCCTCGCCGCCCTCCACCCAGCGCCACGCCAGTTCGGGCGACACATCGCCAGCGTAGGTGCCCTGGTGGGCACCCGACGGCGTCTGCGGCTGCATCTGCAGGGCGCCGTCGGCGTCGTGCCGCAGGCCGGACGTGAGGTTGGCGGGCACAGCTTCGTCGATGCGGCGCGGGCGCGGCAGGTCCAGCGCGTTCATCAGCGCCACGAACTCCGCCTCGGTCTTGCCGGCCACCCGGGCGTTGGTGGTCTTTTCGCGGCCGATGCTGGAGCAGGAGCGGCCCTGGTAGTCGTGGCCGGGCCAGACGATGGTGTCATCGGGCAGGGTGAACAACACCCGGGTGAGGCTGCGGTACAGCGCCTCGGCGCTGCCCGACTGGAAATCGGTGCGGCCACAACCGTTGATGAGCAGGGTGTCGCCCGTGAACACGTGTTCGCGCCAGACCAAGCTCATGCTGCCTGCGGTGTGGCCCGGCGTGTGCAGGGCCCTGAGGCTCTCACCGCCGAAGTCCAGGGTGTCACCGTCCTGGAGCTGGACGCCGGCGGTGCCGATGCCACACCCCAGGGGCGCGGCGGTCCGGGCGCCCGCCAGCTCGGCCAGCCGGCCAGCACTGGTGATGTGGTCGGCGTGGGCATGGGTCTCCACCGTCCAGGCGAGCTTGAGGCCGTACTCGCGCAGGGTGGCCAGATCCCGGTCTATCTGCTCGTCCACAGGGTCGATGATCACGGCCTCACGGCTGACCTGGTCGAACAGCACATAGGTGTAGGTGCTGGAGGCGGGGTCGAACAGCTGGATCGGTTTCATGGGATTCGTTGGGTTGATCGCGTGATCCAGCCATCATGCATGAGCAGGAATACACGAATTTCAAACAGGGCTGAAAGTATTTTCACGCCCTTTTTTGGTGCCAGACCCCCAAAAACAATAGCTTGCAACCGCCGGCTATTCAACGGTCGGTGAAAACCCTGCGCCTGCCAAGCCCACCTTGGGCGCATCATCGGCGGCTCATCAACCCCGACTGGAGACAACAGATGACTGACAAGAAGACCGTCACTTCGCGCCGTGGCATGCTCAAGGGCGCAGCCGTTGCGGCTGGCGCCATGTCCGTGCCCATGATCGCCACCGCGCAGACCACGACGCTGCGCTTCCAGAGCACGTGGCCGGCCAAGGACATCTTCCACGAGTACGCGCAGGATTTTGCCAAGAAGGTCAATGACATGGCCGGCAACCGCCTGAAGATCGAGGTGCTGCCCGCCGGCTCGGTGGTCCCGGCCTTCCAGCTGCTCGACGCGGTCGCCAAGGGCACCCTGGACGGTGGCCACGGCGTGGTCGCCTACTGGTACGGCAAGAACTCCGCCCTGGCCCTCTGGGGTTCCGGCCCGGGTTACGGCATGGACGCCAACATGGTGCTCGCCTGGCACAAGTACGGCGGCGGCAAGGCCCTGATGGAAGAGATCTACAAGAGCCTCAACCTGGACGTCGTCTCCTACCTCTCGGGCCCCATGCCTTGCCAGCCGCTGGGCTGGTTCAAGAAGCCGGTCTCCAAGGTCACCGACATGAAGGGCCTGAAGTTCCGCACCGTGGGCCTGGCGGTGGACGTGTTCACCGACATGGGCACCGCCGTGAACCCGCTGCCCGGCGGCGAAATCGTGCCGGCGCTGGACCGCGGCCTGATCGACGCGGCCGAGTTCAACAACGCCTCCAGCGACCGCGTGCTCGGCTTCCCCGATGTGGCGAAGAACTGCATGCTGCAGAGCTTCCACCAGTCGGGCGAGCAGTTCGAGATCCTGTTCAACAAGGCCAAGCTCAACGCCCTGCCCGCCGAACTCAAAGCCATCATCGACAACGCAGCCGAAGCCGCCAGCGCTGACATGAGCTGGAAGGCGATCGACCGCAACTCACAGGACTACGAAGCCCTGAAGAAGGACGGCATCAAGTTCTACAAGACGCCCGACCCCATCCTGCGCGCGCAGCTCGCTTCCTGGGACAAGACCATCGCCAAGAAGTCGGCCGAGAACCCGCTGTTCAAGAAGGTGCTCGACTCGCAGAAGGCCTTCGCGCAGCGCGCCGGCCAATGGCACAACGACTACACGGTCGATTTCAAGATGGCCTTCAACCACTACTTCGCCAAGAAGAGCTGAGGTCCGCACTCCGAATGAGGGGCATGGCGCCGGCGCGATGCCCCTCTTTTTTTGCCCGTTTCACTGCGCCGGCTGAGGAATCACGATGCAATCCATCTTGTGGACCATCGATCGGCTATCCACGCTGATCGGCAAGGTCTTCGCCTGGTGCGCCCTCCTGCTGACATTGCTGATCAGCTGGGAGGTGTTCTCGCGCTACGCCCTGAACAACCCGCACGCATGGGTGCTGGATGCCCAGATCATGCTGTACGGCACCATGTTCATGACCGCTGGTGCCTATACCCTGTCCAAGAACGGGCATGTCCGCGGTGACGTGCTCTATGGCTTTTTCCAGCCCCGCACCCAGGCCACCGTGGACCTGGTGCTCTACATCGTGTTCTTCCTGCCCGGCATCATCGCGCTGACCTGGGCCGGTTGGGTCTATGCGGGCGAATCGCTCGCCATCCGCGAGCAGACCTTCTCTGCCGACCCGCTACCGCTCTACCCCTTCAAGTACGTGATCCCGCTGGCTGGTTTCACGCTGCTGCTGCAAGGCCTGGTGGAAATCGTGCGCTGCGTGCAGTGCATCCAGACCGGTACATGGCCGGCACGTGAAGACGACGTGCAGGAAGTCGACGTCGACAAACTCAAGGAAATGGTGAACGTGAAAGACGAAGATATCGTAGCGCTCGACGCCGTCGTGGTGGCCCAGGAGAAGCGCTCATGAAACTCCGCAAGGAACTCTGGTTCGGCCTGAGCTTCATGGCCGTCATTGTGGTGTTGGCGGGCGGCGTGCTGCTGAGCGCCGACACCATCACACAGGGGCACCTCGGCCTGCTGATGCTCTCGCTGGTGGTGGTCGCCATCATGCTGGGCTTTCCCACCGCGTTCACGCTCATGGGCATGGGTATGCTGTTCACCTGGCTGGCCTACGACCGCGACGTCACGCGCACGCTGGACCTGATGGTGCAGTCCGCCTACAAGACGATGGCCAATGACGTTCTCATCGCCATCCCGCTGTTCGTCTTCATGGGCTACCTGGTCGAGCGCGCCAACCTGATCGAGTCGCTCTTCAAGAGCATGCACCTGGCCATGGCGCGGCTGCCCGGCGCCCTGGCCGTGGCCACGCTGGTGACTTGCACGATCTTTGCCACGGCCACCGGCATCGTCGGTGCGGTGGTGACGCTGATGGGCCTGCTGGCCCTGCCGGCCATGCTGCGCGCGGGCTACAGCGTGCCGCTGGCGGCCGGCGCGATCACCGCGGGCGGTTGTCTGGGCATCCTGATCCCGCCCTCGGTGTTGCTGATCGTCTATGGCGCCACCGCCGGTGTGTCGGTGGTGCAGCTGTACGCTGGGGCCTTCTTCCCAGGCCTGATGCTTGCGTCGCTGTACATCCTGTACGTGATCCTCGTGGCCAAGCTCAAGCCGCAATGGGCGCCGCCCTTGAGCGCAGAAGAACGCAAGGTCCAGTTGCCACCGCTCACGCAGCGCCTCACGAATGACCCGACCACCCACGCTGTGGTGGGCTTGCTCAAAGGTCGCCGCAATACCGATGTGCCGATGTCGCACCTGCTCAAGCAGTTCGCCATGGCCGCGCTTCCCGCGCTGATTTTCGCGGCGATCATGATCCCGAGCTACCAGGCCGTGACCACAGTGACGGCCGCTGAGGTGTACGAGATCGAGGAAATTGGCGCCAGCCGCTCGAGCGCTGAAGCAACGGGCGGCCTGGCAGAGCCGCCGTCGGAGGGTGGGTTGGCCGAGCCCCCCTCTGAATCAGGTGGTCTGGCGGAGCCGCCGGCCGATCCTGATGAACCGGTGGAGTCCGGCAGCCTGCAGGCCCCGCCCGGCGCCGAAACCGAGCCCGCTGCAGCGGCTGGCGAACCGGCCGCTGCGGCCGAGGTTGCAGCGGATAGCGATGCAGCCGCCGAGGAAGCCACGACCAAGCCTGCTCCCCCCTGGTGGTGGGTGATGTTCGCGGTCTTCGGCGCGCTCGTCACACTGTTCTATCTGTTCCTCAGCTTTGCACGGCTTGAAATCTTCAAGATGCTGCTGGCGTCGTTCTTCCCGCTGGTGCTGCTGATTCTCAGCGTTCTGGGTTCGATCGTGCTCGGTCTTGCGACGCCCACGGAGGCTGCGGCCATGGGGGCGTTGGGCGGCATGCTGCTGGCGGCGGCCTATCGCCGGCTCAACATGACCGTGCTCAAGGAGTCGGTCTACCTCACGGCCAAGACCTCGGCCATGGTGTGCTGGCTGTTCGTGGGCTCGGCCATCTTCTCGGCCGCCTTCGCGCTGCTGGGCGGGCAGGCGCTGGTGGAGGAATGGGTGCTGGGCATGAACCTCACCAAGATCGAGTTCCTGGTGATGACCCAGATCATCATCTTCCTGCTGGGCTGGCCGCTGGAATGGACCGAGATCATCGTGATCTTCATGCCCATCTTCATCCCGCTGCTGGCCCACTTCGATGTGGACCCGCTGTTCTTCGGGTTGCTGGTGGCGCTGAACCTTCAGACCGCGTTCCTCAGCCCGCCGGTGGCGATGGCCGCGTTCTATCTGAAGGGTGTCGCGCCACCGCACGTCACGCTGAACCAGATCTTCCTGGGCATGCTGCCGTTCATGGGCATCCAGATCCTGGCGATCGTGCTGCTGTACACGTTCCCAGGCATCGGCATGTGGCTGCCACAGCTGCTCTACAAGTGACCTGAACGGTCCAGACAACACCCCAGGGGCGCTTCGGCGCCCCTTTTTCTGGCGAAACGGGTTAACATTACGTTTACGTAAACGTCAATTGGCAGGATGCGCGAAGAATCGCATCCACCGCCCCCCGGAGACCGCATGCCCAGTCCGAACGACGCCTCCCTGCCCTTCCCGCGCGCGGCCCTGCGTGCGGGCAAGAATGGCCCGTGGCGCGACTGGCAGATCGAGCCCGGGCCCACCGGCGCTGCCGGCGGCAAGGTCTTTCTCAAGAAACTCAAACCGGACGCCAAGCCGTTTTCCAGCGGCGACAAGACAACCGATCAGGCCTCGGTGCAGGCGATCGCCGAAGAACTCGACGGGTTGCAGAACCTGTTCTACGCCGACCGCCGCTTCAAGTTGCTGGTGCTGCTGCAGGGCACCGACACGTCTGGCAAGGATGGCACGGTGCGCGGCGTGTTTTCGCGCACCAGCCCGCTCGGCGTGCACACCGTGGGCTGGAAGGCGCCCACCGAAGTCGAACGCGATCACGACTACCTGTGGCGCATCCACCAGCAGATGCCCGGCGCGGGCGAGACCATGGTGTTCAACCGCAGCCACTACGAAGACGTGCTGGTGCCGGTGGTCAATGGCTGGATCACGCCACGGCAGGCAGCGCAGCGCTACGCGCACATCAACGACTTCGAGCGCCTGCTGGCCGAGACCGGCACCGTGATCCTCAAGTTCATGCTGCACATCGGCAGCGACGAGCAGCGCCAGCGCCTGCAGGAACGCGTGGACGACCCGACCAAACACTGGAAATTCAGCCTCGGCGATATCGAGGTGCGCAAGCAGTGGGCCGACTACCAGCGCGCCTACGAAGCGCTGCTGACCGCCACCAGCACACCCTGGGCACCCTGGAATGTGGTGCCCGCCAACTCCAAGACCCACCGCAACCTGATGATCGCGACCATCGTGCGCGACACCCTCAAGTCGCTGAACCTGCGCTACCCGCCCGACCAACCCGGGCTGGCCGGCCTTCGCATCGAATAGCAGCCACCGGCTCCGGAAAGAGACCCCATGAGCAACCTCGCCGCCGAATACCAGGCCCTGGCCAACTACCGCCCCACGCACAAGGTGCGCTTCGTCACCGCCGCCAGCCTGTTCGACGGGCACGACGCGGCGATCAACATCATGCGGCGCATCCTGCAGGGCATGGGCGCCGAGGTGATCCACCTGGGCCACAACCGCTCGGTGGACGAAGTCGTCACCGCAGCCCTTCAGGAAGACGCACAGGGCATCGCGATCAGCTCGTACCAGGGCGGCCACGTGGAGTACTTCAAGTACATGGTGGACCTGCTCAAGAGCCGGGGTGGCGATCACATCCAGGTGTTCGGCGGCGGCGGCGGCGTGATCGTGCCGGCCGAGATCCGCGAGTTGCAGGACTACGGCGTGACGCGCATCTACAGCCCGGAAGACGGCCAGAAGATGGGCCTGGCCGGGATGATCGGCGAGATGGTGATGCGCTGCGACCAGGACCTCAGCCCGTACGCGCCCAAGGCGCTGGCCGCCATCGAGGGCCAGGGCGAGATGAACTGGCGCGCGCTGGCGCAACTCATCACCGTGCTTGAGAACGGCAGTGCAGACGCGTCCCTGGTGTCGGCCCTGCGCGAACAGGCCAAAACGAAGAAGGTGCCGGTGCTCGGCATCACCGGCACGGGTGGCGCGGGCAAGTCGTCCCTCACCGATGAACTCATCCGCCGCCTGCGGCTGGACCAGGACGACAGGCTGCGCGTGGCGGTGATCTCCATCGACCCGTCGCGCCGCAAGAGCGGTGGCGCGCTGCTGGGCGACCGCATCCGCATGAACGCCATATCGCCGTGGCGCGAAGGCCAGCGGGTCTACATGCGCAGTCTCGCCACGCGCGACTTCGGCAGCGAGATCAGCGCCGCCTTGCCCGACGTGATCGCCGCCTGCAAATGCGCCGGCTTCGACCTGATCGTGGTGGAAACCTCCGGCATCGGCCAGGGCGATGCGGCCATCGTGCCGCACGTGGACCTGCCCATGTACGTGATGACGCCCGAGTTCGGCGCGGCCAGCCAGCTCGAGAAGATCGACATGCTGGACTTCGCGGCCTTCGTCGCCATCAACAAGTTCGACCGCAAGGGCGCGCTCGATGCATTGCGCGACGTGGCCAAGCAGGTGCAGCGCAACCAGGAAGCCTGGAGCACCCCGCCCGACCAGATGCCGGTGTTCGGCACCATGGCCGCGCGCTTCAACGACGACGGCGTGACCGCGCTGTACCAGGCGCTGAAGATCAAGCTGGGTGAACTCGGCCTGCCGCTGCAGGAAGGCCGTCTGCCCACCGTGAAGGTGCGCCACAGCACCAACCAGACGCCCATCGTGCCGCCCGCGCGCACGCGCTACCTCGCCGAGATCAGCGACACGGTGCGCGGCTACAAGCAGAAGGCCATCGAGCAGGCGCGCCTGGCCCGCGAGATCCAGCAGCTCACCGAGAGCGCGCGCATGCTGCGGGTGGAGAAGCCCGAACGCGCGCGCGCCGCCGAAGCCGTGATCGACCTCGCCCAGGTGCGCGAACTCGACCAGGACCCCGCCGCGCGCAAGCTGCTCGCCCAGTGGCCCGACATGCAGAAGGCCTACGCGGGCGACGAGTACGTGGTGAAGATCCGCGACAAGGAGATCCGCACCGCGCTGACCACGAAGAGTCTTTCGGGCACCGTCATCCGCAAGGTGGCACTGCCGAAGTACGAGGACCACGGCGAGATCCTGAAGTGGCTGATGCTGGACAACGTGCCGGGCAGCTTCCCCTACACCGCCGGCACCTTCGCCTTCAAGCGCGAGGGCGAGGACCCCACCCGCATGTTCGCCGGCGAGGGCGATGCCTTCCGCACCAACCGCCGTTTCAAGCTGCTCTCGGAAGGCACGCCGGCCAAGCGGCTGTCCACCGCGTTCGACTCGGTCACGCTGTACGGCAACGACCCGGACCCGCGCCCCGACATCTACGGCAAGGTCGGCAACTCGGGCGTGTCCATCGCCACGCTGGACGACATGAAGGTGCTCTACGGCGGCTTCGACCTGTGCCACCCGGCCACCTCGGTCTCCATGACGATCAACGGCCCGGCGCCGAGCATCCTCGCGATGTTCATGAACACGGCGATCGACCAGAACCTGGAGAAGTTCAAGGCCGAGAACGGCCGCGAGCCCACCGACACCGAGGCCGCCAAGATCCGCGAATGGGTGCTGGCCAACGTGCGCGGCACGGTGCAGGCCGACATCCTCAAGGAAGACCAGGGTCAGAACACCTGCATCTTCAGCACCGAGTTCAGCCTGAAGGTCATGGGCGACATTGCCGAGTACTTCGTGCACCACGACGTGCGCAACTTCTACTCGGTGTCCATCAGCGGGTACCACATTGCAGAAGCCGGCGCCAACCCGATCAGCCAGCTCGCGTTCACGCTCTCCAACGGCTTCACCTTCGTGGAAGCCTACCTGGCGCGCGGCATGCACATCGACGACTTTGCGCCCAACCTGAGCTTCTTCTTCAGCAACGGCATGGACCCGGAGTACACCGTGCTCGGCCGTGTGGCGCGCCGCATCTGGTCGGTCGCGCTGCGCGACCGCTATGGTGCGAACGAGCGCAGCCAGAAGCTGAAGTACCACGTGCAGACCAGTGGCCGTTCGCTGCACGCGCAGGAGATCCAGTTCAACGACATCCGCACCACGCTGCAGGCGCTGATCGCGATCTACGACAACTGCAACAGCCTGCACACCAACGCGTTCGACGAGGCCATCACCACGCCCACCGAAGACTCCGTGCGCCGTGCGATGGCGATCCAGCTCATCATCAACCGCGAGTGGGGTCTGGCGAAGAACGAGAACCCCAACCAGGGCGCGTTCATCATCGACGAGCTCACCGAACTGGTGGAAGAAGCCGTGCTGCAGGAGTTCGAGAAGATCGCCGAGCGCGGCGGCGTGCTGGGCGCGATGGAAACCGGCTACCAGCGCGGCAAGATCCAGGACGAGTCCATGCACTACGAGATGCTCAAGCACACGGGCGAATACCCGATCGTGGGCGTGAACACCTTCCGCAACCCGCACGGCGACCCCACCCCCGAAACGCTGGAGCTCGCGCGCTCGACCGACGACGAGAAGCAGAACCAGTTGCAGCGGCTGGCCGATTTCCACGCCAGCCATGCGGCCGAATCGCCGGCCATGCTGCAGCGCCTGCGCCAGGCCGTGATCGAGAACGGCAACGTGTTCGAGGTGCTGATGGACGCCGTGCGCGTGTGCTCGCTCGGTCAGATCACCAGCGCGCTGTTCGAGGTGGGCGGGCAGTACCGCCGCAACATGTGAGCGCGCCGCGGGCTAGACGGGTCGCGCCAGCGGCAGGTTCAGCAGCAGGTTCTGCGGCTTGAGCTTGAGCAGACCGCCGGCCGTCATGGCCAGCCCCAGGTAGACGGGCTTGCCACGCACCTCGGCCTGCATGTCCATCGGATCGGTGAACGTCAGCCGGAACAGGCTGATCAGGCGGCTGAGGCGTTCGGGCTCGACCTCCGTGCCCTGGTACAGGTCGTTGAGCAGCGCGCTCGATTCCACGTCCAGCCCCAGGTGCCAGCGCCAGGACGGGTCGTCGACCCGGGTCTCGGCCTGGATGGTCACGTCAACCCCGTGGAAGTGCCGCACCCATTTCTCCAGCACACCGGCCAGCGCCTTCAAGCCCGATTGCGCACGCGTCATGGTCAGCGTAAGGCCGTGCGGCAGCTCGTTCTGGACCTCGTGCGTGAGGTCCAGAACGAAGTTGAAGCGACCCTGGCCTGTGCGGCTGCGCATGTAGCGCTCCGTGTTGCCCTCGCCCAGCACCTCGACCTGTGCGTCCGGCAGCGGCGCACCGCCCTGCATCAACAGGCGACCCACCTCGCCGAGTCCACCGGTCTCGTTGAGCATGTCCAGCGTCTCGCTGTCGCCACTGAGCACACGGCCGTCCTGCACGCTCACGCGCTGGCGGCGGAACAGCATCTCGGCCGCGCGCCAGGTCCAGGCATCGGGCTCGTCTTCCAGCAGGCGGCACACCAGGGCCTGCACCACCAGGTCCAGGAACAGCGGCGGGATCTGGATGGCACCGGCCTTGAAGAACCCGGCGTAAGCGGATTCGAGCGAGCCGGCAGCGATCACCGCATCCCGGAAACCCAGGAACAGCCGGTGGTTGGCGCGGGCATCGTCGTCCTCGAAGGCGTCGAGTTCGGCGGCGGACACGGCGCGCGTGGGGCAGTCCATGAGGGCCGCGTGCAGCGCGCGCTCTGCCGCGCAGGATTCGTCGACCAGCGCGAGTTCCGGCCGCGCGAGCCAGAGGCTCCAGTAGCCGTCGGTCGGCGTCAGCCAGCCGCGTTCATTGCGGTTCAGCAGGTTGTGGCCGCAGGACGACCAGATGGAAAGAGGTGTTTCGGACATGAGGGCGAATTGTCGTTCACCGGCCGCAGGCGCCTGCAGCGCCGTACCAACTGGCTCACAATAACGCGATGCAGAACGACATCAGCCTCATCGGGGTTCCGACAGACATCGGCGCGGGCGCCCGGGGCGCCTCCATGGGCCCGGAGGCCCTGCGCGTGGCGAACCTGGCAACCGTGCTCGAAGGCCAGGGCCTGAACGTGGTGGACCGGGGCAACCTGGGCGGCCCGGCCAACCCTTGGCAACCGCCAGCCGAAGGCTACCGCCACCTGCATGAGGTTGTGGCGTGGAACCAGTCCCTGCACGAAGCCGTGCACGCCGAACTCGCGCTCGGCCGCCTGCCCATCGTGCTCGGCGGCGACCACTGCCTGGGCCTCGGGTCGATCAGCGCGGTTGCGCGCCATTGCCGCGAAAAGGGAAAAAAGCTGCGCGTGCTCTGGCTCGACGCGCACGCCGACTTCAACACCGCCGCGCTCACCCCCAGCGGCAACATCCACGGCATGCCGGTGGCCCTGCTCTGCGGCATGGGCCCACCCGAGCTCACCGGCATTGGTGGCACCACACCCGCCATCGAAGCCAGCGTGGTGCGCCAGATCGGCATCCGCAGCGTGGACGCGGGCGAGAAGCGCCTGGTGCACCAGGCCGGCCTGGAGGTGTTCGACATGCGCTACATCGACGAGATGGGCATGCGCCACACCATGGAACAGGCGCTCATGGGCGTGGACGAAGAGACCCACCTGCACGTGAGTTTCGACGTCGACTTCCTGGACCCGGAGATCGCCCCCGGCGTGGGCACCACCGTGCTCGGTGGCCCGACCTACCGCGAGGCGCAGCTATGCATGGAGATGATCGCGGACACCGGGCGGCTCGCGTCGCTTGACGTGATGGAACTCAACCCGGCGCTCGATGTGCGCAACCGCACCGCCGAGCTGGCGGTGGACCTGATCGAAAGCCTGTTCGGCAAATCGACACTCATGCGCAAGAAGTAGGCGCGGCTCAGCCCTGCGCCACCAGCTCCAGGTGCTCCACCACGGGCGGCTGGGTGAAGAAGGGGCCGACGATGGCGCGCCACTCGGCGAACGCGGCAGACCCGCGGAAATCCACGGTGTGGTTCTCCAGCGTCTCCCAACGGATCAGCAGCAGGTAACGGCCCGGGCTCTCGATGCTGCGCTGCACCTGGAAGCCCTTGAAACCCTTGGCCTTGCCGATGACCGTGCTGGCGCCGCGCTCGATGGCGGCTTCAAATTCCGAGGCTTTCGAGGGGTCGATGCGGATGTCCGCGTGTTCGAGAATCATGGTTGTCGTCCTGCTGTTGTGATGGGTGAATGCGATCCTCACGCATCATATCCACCGCCTTCTCGGCCATCATGATCACAGGGGCGTTGGTGTTGCCGCCCACCACGCTGGGCATCACCGAGGCGTCGACCACGCGCAGGCCCGCCACACCGCGCACGCGCAGCCTCGCATCCACCACACTCATCGCGTCCGGACCCATGCGGCAGGTGCCCACCGGGTGGTAGATGGTGTCGGCGTGGTTGCGGATGAACTGCTCGATCTGCGCATCGCTCCGCGCCTGGGCGGAGGAAGCGGACTCGGTGCCGCCGTGGCGCGCCAGCGCCGGCCGCCCCAGCAGCTCGCGCATCAGCTTGAAGCCCCGCACCAGCCGGGCGGTGTCGTCGGCGTCCCGCAGAAAGGCCGGGTCGATCAGCGGCGCGGCCTGCGGGTCGGCGCTGGCCAGGCGCAGCGATCCCCGGCTCTTCGGGCGCAGCAGGCACACATGGCAGGAATAGCCGTGGCCCAGCACGGTCTTGCGGCCGTGGTCCACCAGCTTGCCGACCACGAAGTGGAGTTGCAGATCGGGAATGGGTTCGGCGGGCGAGCTCTTGATGAAGCCCCCGGCCTCCGCGAAGTTGGTGGTCAGCATGCCGCTGCGGTGGCGGCGCCATTGAAAGATGCTGCGAACAACGCGCGCAATGCCACCAGGTGAGATGCCGAAGGTGTCCTTCACCCGGGGCGCATTGACGACGATGACCACGTCCACATGGTCGTGCAGGTTCTGGCCCACGCCGGGCAGCTCGTGCACCGGCGTGATGCCGTGTTCGCGCAGGTGGCTGGCCGGGCCGATGCCGGACAGCATGAGCAACTGCGGCGAGCCGAAGGCACCCGCGCTCAGCACCACCTCGCCACCGGCCTTCAGTCGCAGAACCTGCAACGGGCCGCGCCCGCCGTTCTCGCGGTATTCCACGCCGGTTGCGCGCACCTCGCCGGCCGCATCCACCTCGGTGAGCACGCGCGTGGTCAGCGCGTGGGTGATCACCTGCAGGTTGGGCCGGCCCAAGTGCGGGGTGAGGTAGGCCTTGGCCGCGCTGTGGCGCTCGCCATTCCTGTGCGTGACCTGGTAGACACCCACGCCCTCCTGCTCGGGGCCGTTGAAGTCGGCGTTGCGCGGGTGGCCGGCCTGCACGCCGGCCTCGACGAACGAGGGCAGAAAGGGGTTCGGGCTGCGCAGGTCCATCACGTTGAGCGGGCCACCCTGGCCGTGCAGTGCGTCGGCGCCGCGCTCGTTGTGTTCGGCGCGCTTGAAGTAGGGCAGCACCTCGGCGAACGACCAGCCCGGGTTGCCCTGCGCGGCCCAGCCGTCGTAGTCGCTTGCATGGCCGCGCGTGTAGACCATGGCGTTGACGGAGCTGGAGCCGCCCAGCACCTTGCCGCGGGGCTGGTGGCCGCGCCGGCCATTCAGGCCGGGCTGGGGCACGGTCTGCAGGCTCCAGTTGGCCTGGCCATTCTTCGCCAGCAGGGCCAGGCCGGCGGGGCAGTGGATGAGCACGCTGCTGTCGGGCGGGCCGGCTTCGAGCAGGGCCACGCGGATGGTGGGGTCTTCGCTGAGGCGGGACGCCAGGACGCAACCTGCCGAGCCGCCGCCCACGATGATGTAGTCGAACATGGTGTCTCCGAGGTGGGCAACGCCCTGCGGGGCGTGCGCGACAATCAAGGGCCAAGGTAGCACAGGGCCTCGTGCCCGGTTAGGCAGCACCGCCTAGGAAAGACACGCCGGCGACGCCGGGTTTTCACGGATTTTTGAACAGGAGCAAGGTCTTCATGAACCGCATCAACACCGTCGGCATCATCGGCTCGGGCACCATGGGCAACGGCATCGCGCAGGCCTGCGCCACCAGCGGCGTCCGCGTGGTCATGGTCGACATCGCGCAGGCCGCGGTGGACAAAGGCCTGGCCACCGTGGCTGGCAGCCTGGACCGGCTGATCAAGAAGGAAAAGATCACCGCCGCGGACAAGGACAAGGCGCTCGCGCTGATCCAGGGCTCGACGAACTACGACGACCTCAAGGGCGCACAGCTGGTCATCGAGGCCGCGACCGAGAACGAAGGGCTGAAGGTCAAGATCCTGCAGCAGCTGGACGGCCTGCTCGCGCCCGACGTAATCGTGGCCACCAACACCAGCTCCATCAGCATCACCAAGCTGGCGGCGGCCACGAAGCGGCCCGACCGCTTCATCGGCATGCACTTCTTCAACCCGGTGCCGATGATGGCGCTGGTGGAGATCATCCGCGGCCTGCAGACCAGCGACGACACGCACGACACCGTGAAGGCGCTGGCCGAAGCCCTGGGCAAGTCACCGATCACGGTGAAGAACGCGCCGGGCTTCGTGGTGAACCGCATCCTGGTGCCCATGATCAACGAAGCCTTCTTCGTGCTGGCCGAAGGCATCGCCAGCGCCGAGGACATCGACGCCGGCATGAAGCTCGGCACCAACCAGCCCATCGGCCCGCTGGCGCTGGCCGACATGATCGGGCTCGACGTCTGCCTGGCGGTGATGAACGTCTACATCGCCGAGTTCAACGACAGCAAGTACCGCCCCGCCCCGCTGCTCAAGGAAATGGTGGCTGCCGGCTACCTCGGCCGCAAGACCGGGCGCGGCGTCTACACCTACTGAGCGCCCTCGCGGCGCGGCCAGTGCCCCGTGCCTTCGAGGTACGGGGACACGCCTGCCGCCCCCCAGCGCAGCGGCAGGCCACCGCGCACGCGCCGCACATGGGTCACGTCCAGGCGCAACAGGCGCTCCGCGCCCTCGAAGGACGCGAGCTCGGCACCGTCCCACACCACATGGGCCTGCGCGGCCAGGTACAGCAGGTCGCCGGACGAGAAGTCGATGAACAGCAGTCCGGCCCGGGGATGCACGGCGATGTTGCCGAACGTGTTGAAGAAGTGGTTGCCGAAGAAGTCCGGCACGGTGAGCCGCCCGCCGTCGATCTTCACGAAACCCGGCAAGCCACCGCGGTGCGACACATCCACGCCATGGCTTGGCTCTCCGCTGATCGCACTCTGTGGGTGGGTCGTGGCGATGAAGAAGGTGTCCGCCGAACGGATCAGCTGGCGCGAGGCCTCGTCCAGGCCCGGCCCGTCATGCTCCACAACCCCGGCATCCGCCTCGGGCGTCCACACCGGCTCACGCGCCTGGATGTACTTCGGGCAATTGCCGAAGCTCTGGCCGACCTCGACGGTGAAGCCCCCGTCATCCAGCCATGCCGTTCCATTCATGCGGTTGCGCCGGCGAGTGTGCGGCTGGATACCGAGCAGCCCCAGCGGCGCGCCGTCGTGCAGCGTGGTGTTCAGCGGGTCGTGCGGCAAGGGCCGGGCGCGGATGGCCAGGTGCGTCGGATCGGGCGACTGCATGAAACCCGGCGGACCCGCCAGCACGCTGGCCCAGGGCTGGCCTTGCGCATCCATGCTGCCCACCACCACGAAGGGCAGCAGGCCGAAGAACTCGCGGTGCTGGTCGGGCATGTGATCGCGCATCACGCGCGGGCCGATCTGCGCCATCTGCGCCTGCACACCCGCGCGCGCCTGCATGGCCTGTTCGCCGGAGTGAAATGCGGCGATCGCAACACCTGCGCCCTGCGGGCTGCGGTGCGAGCTTGCCTGGGAGCGGCCCGGCGCCGTGCTCATGCCGCCAACCCGATCGGTGACTTGATCATGGGCACGAAGCCGGGCATCGCCTCGATGCGCGCCAGCCACGCGCGGATGGCCGGATAGGGCTGCAGCGACACCAGACCTTCCGGCGCGCGCACCACGTAAGCGTAATGCGCCACGTCGGCCAGCGTGGCCTGATCGCCAACAAGGAACGGCGCCCGCGCCAGTTCGGCGTCCATGAAACGGAACAGCCCCTCGGCGCGCGTGATCGCGTCCGTCGGGTCGGTGGGCAGCGCGAAGAGCTGCACCACGCGCGCCGCGGACGGCCCGAACGCCAGCGGGCCGGCGGCCAGCGAGAGCCAGCGTTGCACACGCGCAGCGCCCACCGGATCGCGCGGCAGCCACTGGCCCGGCGCGTACCGGGCTTCGAGGTACACGAGGATGGCGTTCGAGTCGCTCAGGGTGAGATCGCCGTCACGCAGCACGGGCACCTGCCCCAGGGGGTTCATGGCCAGGAACGAGGCGGCCTTGTGCTGCTTCTGCAGCAGGTCGATCTCGATGGTTTCGAACGGCAGACCGAGCAGGGAAAGAAACAGCTCGACGCGGTGGCAGTGGCCGGAAATGGCATTTCGGTACAGCTGGATGGAGGTTGTCATGGTGAGCTCCTGAAAGAGAAGGACGCCATCTTCTTTGCTGCAACCAGTTTCACAAATACCCCTTCAAACACATGACTGCTCCATAAATCGGTTTAATGCGACATGGACAAATTCCGCGCCATGGCCACTTTCGTGCAGATTGCCGACGCCGGCAGCCTCACGGCCGCGGCCTGGGCGATGGGCGCGTCGCTGCCGGCCGTGGTGCGCTCGCTCGCGGCCTATGAGGCCGAGCTGGGGGTGCGCCTGTTCAACCGCACCACGCGCCGCATCTCGCTCACCGAAGAAGGCCGGCGCCATCTCGAAAGCTGCCGCCAGCTGCTGGCGGCGGTGGACGACGCCGAGGCCGCGCTGAAGGACGATGCCAGCGAACCCACCGGCCACCTCACCATTACCGCCCCGGTGCTGTTCGGCCAGATGCATGTTGCCCCTGTCGTCACGCGTTTCGTGCAGCGGTATCCCCAGGTGCATTGCCGCGTCATGCTGATGGACCGGGTGGTGAACCTGCTGGAAGAGGGTGTCGACGTCGGCATCCGCATCGCGCACCTGGAAGACTCCAGCCTGATCGCGCTGCCGCTGGGCGAGATCCGCCGCGTCATCGTGGCCAGCCCGGCCTTCCTGCGTGAACATGGCCGGCCGCAGCACCCCAACGACCTGCTCAAGGCCAACTGCGTGCGCCTGGTGGGGTATGCGCCCCACTGGGGGCGCTTCCAGGAAGGCAGCAAGACCTTCAAACTCACCGTCGGTGGCAACCTGGAGTTCAATCACATTGCCCCGGCGGTGCAGGCCTGCGCGGACGGTGCGGGCTTTGGCCAGTTCCTTTCGTACCAGGTGGCGCCCCTGCTGCAATCCGGTGCGCTGGAAACCGTGCTGGACGATTTCGCGGACGCGCCGCGCCCGATCCACGTCGTGTATCCCCACGCCCGCCTGCTGCCCACGCGCACCCGGGCCTTCATCGATTTCATCCGCCAGGAACTCAAGGGCTTCGAGCCCGGAAACCATCCCACACCATGAGCACCACATCCTTCGACTTTGACCTCTTCGTGATTGGCGGCGGCAGCGGCGGCGTGCGCGCCGCGCGCATGGCCGCCCAGCGTGGCGCGCGCGTGGCACTGGCCGAGATGCTGGGCACCGACGGCCTGGGCGGCACCTGCGTGAACGTGGGCTGCATCCCCAAGAAGCTGTACAGCTACGCCGCGCACTACGCCGAAGCGTTCGAGGAATCGCACGGCTACGGCTGGGAGGGCGAGGCGCCGGTGCTCAACTGGGCCACGCTCAAGGCCAACCGCGCCAGAGAGATCAGCCGCCTCAACGGCATCTACGGCAACCTGCTCACCGGTTCGGGCGTGACGGTGTTCGACGCGTTCGCGCGCATCGATGGCCCGCAGGCGGTGGTGCTCAAGGTGAATGGCGAGCCGGGCGAGAAGCGCCTCACCGCGAAGCACATCCTGATCGCCACCGGCGGCCGGCCCCACGTGCCGGACTTTGAGGGCCGCGAGCACGTCATCGACTCCAACGCCATCTTCGACCTCGAACCGTTCCCGAAGCGGCTGCTGGTGGTCGGTGGTGGCTACATCGCCGGGGAGTTCGCCTCCATCTTCAACGGCCTGGGCTCGACCGTGACGCAGCTCTACCGGGGCGAACAGATCCTGCGCGGATTCGACGACGAGATCCGCCATTTCGTGGCCAGCGAGATGATCAAGGCGGGTGTGGACCTGCGGCTTGGCGTGGACGTGGCGTCCATCGTGAAGACCCCCGATGGCTTGCGGGTGACGCTGAAGGATGGTGGTGGCCAGTTGATGGCCGATGCGGTGCTGTACGCCACCGGCCGCGTGCCCACGGTGAAGGGCCTCGGCCTGGAAGCAGTGGGCGTGGCTCAGGGAAAGGGGGGCGAGGTGATCGTCGACGCGCAGTACCGGACCAGCGTGCCCTCCATCTTCGCGGTGGGCGATGTCACCAGCCGCGTGCAGCTCACGCCGGTGGCGCTGGGCGAAGCCATGGTGGTGGTGGACCAGCTGTTCGGCCCGGCCGCGGGCAAGGCGCCCCGAAGCATGGCGTACGAGTACATCCCCACCGCCGTGTTCACCCACCCGAGCATTGGCACCGTGGGGCTTGGTGAAGCCGACGCGCGCAAGAAGTATGGCGACGTGACGGTGTTCCGCAGCGAGTTCAAGTCGCTCAAGCACACGCTGTCGGGCAGTACCGAGCGCACGCTCATGAAGCTGGTGGTGGACACGAAGAGCGACCGCGTGGTCGGCCTGCACATGGTCGGCGCCGAGGCGGGCGAGATCGTGCAGGGCTTTGCCGTCGCGCTCAAGGCCGGCGCCACCAAGGCGGTGTTCGACAGCACCATCGGCATCCACCCCACGGCGGCCGAAGAGTTCGTGACCATGCGCGAACCGGTCAAGCCGCAACCGGCCCTCTGATGGTGCAGGTGTCTGCGGCGGCGCCACAATAGCGCATGCAAAAAACACCCGCCTACACCGCACCGCTCGTTTTCAAGGACCCCGCCGAGGCGCTGGCCCAGGTGCAGCGCATCTACCAGGACAACGTGGAGTTCCTGCGCCAGGCCATGCGCGACTTCGTCGCCGGCGGCGACTTCACCCAGACGCACGTGCGCGCGTGCTACCCCTACGTGCGCCTGCACACCCACAGCGTGCTGCGCCAGAACGACGTCGGCCTGCCGCTGAGCCGCCTGAGCTACGGCTTCGTGGCCGGGCCGGGCCGCTACGAAACCACCCTCACCCGCCCCGACCTGTACAGCGACTACTACCTCGAGCAGTTCCGCCTGCTGCTGGCCAACCACGGCGGTGAACTGGAAGTGGGCACCAGCACCCAGCCGATCCCCATCCACTTCTCGTTCGCCGAACACGACCACGTGGAAGGCAGCATGGACGTGCTGCGCCGCGCAATGATGCGCGACGTGTTCGACCTGCCCGACCTCACGGCCATGGACGACGGCATCGCCAACGGCACACACATGCCCAAGCCGGGCGAATCCCATCCGCTCGCGTTGTTCACCGCCCCGCGCGTGGACTACTCGCTGCAGCGCCTGCGCCACTACACCGGCACGGCGCCCGAGTGGTTCCAGAACTTCGTGATGTTCACCAACTACCAGTTCTACATCGACGAGTTCATCAAGCTCGGCCACGCCGAGATGGCCGACCCCGACAGCGAGTACATCGCATTCGTCGAACCGGGCAACGTGGTGATGCGCCGCACCGGCCTGGCGGCCGAGGACGGTGACGAACTGGGCCACGCACCGCCGCGCCTGCCGCAGATGCCGGGCTACCACCTGCTGCGCGAAGACCGCAGCGGCATCACCATGGTCAACATCGGCGTGGGCCCGGCCAACGCCAAGACCATCACCGACCACATCGCCGTGCTGCGCCCGCACGCCTGGCTCATGCTTGGCCACTGCGCCGGCCTGCGCACCAGCCAGCAGCTGGGCGACTACGTGCTGGCCCACGCCTACGTGCGGGAAGACCACGTGCTCGACGAGGAACTGCCGCTGTGGGTGCCGATTCCCGCGCTGGCGGAGATCCAGCTCGCGCTCGAAGCCGCCGTGGCGGACGTGAGCGGTGTGCCGCCGGCCGAGCTCAAGCGCATCATGCGCACCGGCACCGTGGCCAGCACCGACAACCGCAACTGGGAGCTGCTGCCCGACAACATGCCGCAGCGCCGCTTCTCGCAGTCGCGCGCGGTGGCGCTGGACATGGAGTCGGCCACCATCGCCGCGAACGGCTTCCGCTTCCGCGTGCCTTACGGCACCCTGCTGTGCGTGAGCGACAAGCCCCTGCACGGCGAGATCAAGCTGCCCGGCATGGCCAACCACTTCTACCGCGAGCGCGTGGACCAGCACCTGCGCATCGGCATCCGCGCCATCGACATCCTGCGCGCCGGCGGCACCGACCAGTTGCACAGCCGCAAGCTGAGAAGCTTTGCGGAGGTGGCGTTCCAGTAAGGGACGCCCGCCAGGTCGTCAGTTGCGCCCTGCCCGGACCAGCTCCAGCGTTTCATCGACGCGTGCGGCGCTCGCCGCGATGGACGTGGTCCGGAAATCGACGCTGAAGCGAATCACCCGCGCCAGGGCAGGCGCATACCAGACCGTTGCGCGGTAGGGCACGATGGTATTGAAGTTGCCGAAGAGCCGGCCGTGCCAGCCCCGCAGGTCGATACGCACCGCGCCGTACTCCGCGTCGCCCACTCGAAGCTTCTGTTCTGGCGCGGCCACGGCTGTCAGGTCGTACGTGGCGGGCTGGCTCTGCCAGCTGGCCGTCACCTTGAAGGGGCGAACGCCGCTCATCACCTGCCCTCCGGGCGCCCATCCGCCGGGCGGCGTCAACATGTCAAGTTCCATCAGCGCCTCCGAAGTGCCATCGAGCACCCGGCCTGCAGCGTCCTCCACGCGCGCGCCACCATTGAAGATGGTGCGGCCATCCTCCACGCGGTCCACCTTCAGGGTCACCGTTCTCTTCAGCTTCGTCTGTTGATCGGTGATCACGTACTCGAACCAGTCACCAGGTCGCCGCTGTGCGGTCAACGCCACCGCACCTGCCGCCGGGCCGGGTGCCGCCTCCACCGGGCGGGCGGGGGTCAACGCGGCACGCCGCTCCAGCAACTCGCGACCACGCTCCGGCAATTCGGTGATGCGGTAGGCCGGCACGGCCAGGTTGATGTTCTGGGATTCGCGCCGCGTGAACGTGGTGATGCCGATCAACCGGCCTTCGGCGTCGAACAGGCCGCCGCCACTGGAGCCGGGTGAGATCGGCGCGGAGGTCTGCACGAACAGCAGCCGCCCCGCCTCGTCGCGGCGCAAGCCAGACAACAGGCCATCGCTCAGTGTGGTCTCCAGGCCCTGCGGTGTGCCGATGGCATAGACGCGCGCACCGACCCGCAAGGTGTCTGTGGGCGCCAGCTCGACCGCGGGCGCCCGGAGGTTGTCGACCCGGATCTGGCACAGGTCGTTTTCCGGGTCGGGAAACTCCAGCTTGCCGCCGTAGCTCATGTTGTCCTTCACGACCTGGAAGCGGGCCATGCGCGCGAGCACGTGGCAATTGGTGACCAGGCGCTCAGCGCCGATCGCCACCGCGCTGCCCTGGGACTGGGTGCGCCCCTGGGCATCGAAGGCCACCACTGTCCACACGCTGGGCGCCACCCTCGCGAACAGCGCATCGGGCTCCAGCGCCCATGCGGATGCGCTCGCGGCGATGCCCGCAGCGACCCAACACGCACGCCAGGCCGACGCGCCCACCCACTTGCGAACTCCATCCATCGCCGCCCCTTTGGTATTGATAGCGAACATGCGTTCAGCCGCGGCCCGCGCGAACCAGCTCCAGGGTTTCCTTGCGGCTGGTGTTGCCCAGCTGTTCCAGCGTGAACCGCACCACCCGCATGAGCTCGGGCGAATACCACACCGTCCCGCGATAGCCCAGGTTTGACACAGCGACCCGGTGCACGGGCAGGCGGGTGGTCCAGCCCCGGAGATCGATGCGCACGGCGTTGTACTCGCTCTCGCCAATGCGGATCGGCTGGGGAGCAGACGCCACCGCCGTGACGTCGAACGACACGGTATCGACGCTTCTCGATGACGAGAACTGGAGCTTGCTCACCCCGCTCAGCACCTTGCCGCCCGGCGCCCAGCCCCCCGGCGGGGTCACCAGATCGAGCTCCAGAAGCGCCGACGACGAGGCATCCAGCACCAGGCCGGTTTCGTCCTCCACCCGGCTGCCTCCGTTGAAGACGATGCGCCCGGCATCCACGCGATCCACCTTCAGATTGACCTTGTTCGCGAGCTGTGTCTGCGAGTCCGTCATCACGTACTCGAACCAGTCACCGGGCCGCCGCTGTGCCGTCGGCATGCCGCCGCCCGCAGGCGCCGCAACCGGGGTGCCCTGTTGCCGGGAGGCACTGGCAGCGGCGCGCCGTTCCAGCAACTCGCGCCCACGCTCCGGCAACTCGGTGATGCGGTAGGCCGGCACAGCCAGGTTGACGTTCTGCGACTCGCGCCGCGCGAACGTGGTGATGCCGATCAACCGGCCTTCGGCGTCGAACAGGCCGCCGCCACTGGAGCCGGGTGAGATAGGCGCGGAGGTCTGCACGAACAGCAGCTGTCCCGCGTCGTCACGGCGCAAGCCGGACAGCAGACCGTCGCTCAGCGTGGTTTCACGGCCCTGGGGAATGCCGATGGCGTAGACGCGCGTGCCCACCCGCAAGGCGTCCCGGAGCGCCAGTTCCACCGCGGGCGCGGAGAAGTTGTCGACCCGGATCTGGCAGAGGTCGTTCTCCGGGTCGGGAAACTCCAGCCGGCCGCCATAGCTGACGTTGTCCTTGGTCACCTGGAAACGTGTCATGCGCGCGAGCACATGGCAGTTGGTGACCAGGCGCCCCGGCCCGACCACCACCGCACTGCCCTGCGACTGGCTGCGCCCTTGCGCATCGGTGGCCACCACCGCCCACACGCTGGGATCGACCCGGGCGAACAGGGCATCGGGCTCCAGCGCCCAGGCCGATGCGCTCGCGGCAACACCCGCCGCGGCCAGATAGCCGCGCCAGCCCATCGCACCCACCCACTTGCGAACGCCACCCATCTCCAGCCCTCGTGGTTTTGATGGCAAAGATGTTAACTGTTTGTAACAGCGTGCCCGCTCAGGAGTTCCACCAAGCCGGACGCCTTCAGGTCAGCTTGACCGCGCGCCCGATGTAGAGGATGGGGCCGGTCGGGCGGCCGGTGGGCGAGCCGTTGTAGGGCTCGAGGGTGATCTCGAACAGCTGGTTGGGCACGAGCGGCGGCAGCTTGTCGACCTTCACCTCCAGCGGCTGGCCCGGTTCCACCAGGCCCAGCGAGACCGGCGCATTCCAGTCGTCGGCCTTGGTCCAGAACTGCAGCGAGCGCTGCTCGGGCACGGCGGTGGTGCCCAGCGGCACCAGGCGCAGCGTGTCGGCACCGCTGGTCTGCACCACCCACCCTGGCGCGGTGCCGTTGGGCGCCACCAGCACCACCATGTACTGCGGCGCGGCAGGCGCGAACAGGCCGGTGGTCGGCAAAAGCGCAACGACCGAAGCGGCCACGAAGCCGGTGGCCGCCACCGCGCGCCAGAAGCCCAGGCTGCTCCACCAGTTCTGCCAGGCGCTGGCTCTGGCGGGCGCGCGCACAGAAGCGCGGGCAGCAGCGGGTGCGATGGCGTTCTCGATGCGCGTCCACAACCCGGGCGAAGGCTCCACCGCGTCCACAAGTGCGGTCAGCGGCAGCAGGCGGCCTTCCCAGCCGTCCACCGCTTCGCGCAGCGCAGCGTCGGTCGGCAGGCGGGCCTGCACGTTGCGCCGCCCCTCGGCCGAGAGCGTGCCCAGCACGTAGGCCGCCGCCAGTTCGTCGATCGGATCGAGCGGTGTCATGCGAGGCACTCCCGCAGCGACGCCAGTCCACGGCGGATCCAGGCCTTGACCGATCCCAGTGGCGCACCGACGCGTTCGGCAATTTCGTTGTGCGTGCAGCCGTCCAGATAGGCGTAGAGCACACAGTTGCGCTTGGGCGTGTCCAGCCGGGACAGGCAGTCGTCGAGGCGGCCAAGATCGGCACGCACGGCGAAGGCCTCGGCCATGTCGGGTGCGGCCGGCGCGTCGTCGGCCTGCAACGCGTCCATCTGGTCTTCGTCGGTGGACACGGTGCGCGCACCGGCGCGCACGGCATCAAGCGCACGGTGCCGCACGATGCCGTACATCCAGCCACGGCCGTTGCCACGGCGGGCATCGAAGGTGGAGGCGCGGGTCCAGATGTTCATGAAAGCGTCGTGCAACACGTCCTCTGCCGTCGCCCGGTCGCGCACGATGCGCAGGGCCACCCCCAGCAGGTAGCGGCCTTCGCGCTCATACAGGCGGCGCAAGGCAGCCTGGTCGCCTTGCGCGCAGGCTGCCAGTTCGGCGTCGTGATCGAAGGCGTCGGATTCCGGCAAGGGCAAACAGCGGGTCAGGGCGGCGGGGCCGAGGCGTGCGGCGCTGAGACGCGCCGAGCCAGGGGACTGCCGGCCATACTAGCCGATAGCGATGCGCCAGCGCTGGCCGCGTGGGCCGCGCCGGCGCCACGGCATCAGGATGCCTTGTAGAAGATGTAGTCGGCCTGGTACTGCACGACCTGCTTGGCACCCACGTTGCCGGCACCACAGGCCGAGCTCGGGGCGATGCCGCCCTTGGTGGCCACGCGCTGGGTGTAGGTCACGCCGTTCAGTGCGCCCATGCCCATGGCGGGGTTGGCCTTCACCAGCTGCAGGGGAATGTTGGCATCGCCATTGGGCGCCACGGCGACCTGGGTGGCGGTGAACTTGGAGCCGTCCATGGCTTCCCAGGTGGCGGGCGGGCCGTAGTACTTGCCGACCTGCTTGCCGCTGCGGTCCAGCAGCTTGGCGTCGGGGCCGCCGAAGACCCATTCGTGCTGGCCCGGCATGTTGGCCTTGACCTTGCATTCGTAGGTGATCTGGCCGACACCCACGGTTTCCCAGGCGACCTTGTGGCCGGCGGGCACCTTCACAGCGTCGGGCAGGCTGGCCTGCGAATACATGGGGGCAGAAGCGCCGCCCATCTGGGAGGCACAGGCGGTCAGGGCGAGGGCCGCGGCGGCGACCAGGGTGGATTTGAACAGCATGGCAAAACTCCTCGAGGTTGGGGTTGTGGGCAGCAGCGCAAAAAAGGCGCCACTGCTTCCACTACGCACCAACCGGGGTTCTGGATGCAGCCAGATGAAAAAAAACTTCAGGCCGTGCGTGGCCGGACCTTCGAGGCCGCCAGCTTCGCCTGGGTGCGCGCCTTGTCCACATCGGCGTCGAACGCCAGCGCCACGCCCATGCGGCGATTGGTGAAGCTCTCGGGCTTGCCGAACAGGCGCAGCTCGGTCTGGGGCACCTGCAGCGCTTCGTCCACGCCGTCGAAGGCGATGCCGGTGGCGTCGACCCCGCCGTAGATGACGGCGCTGGCGCCCGGGCTGCGCAACTCGGTGGACACCGGCAGGCCGAGGATGGCGCGCGCATGCAGCTCGAACTCGTTCTGCCACTGGGTGATCATGGTCACCATGCCGGTGTCGTGCGGGCGCGGGCTCACCTCGCTGAACCACACCTGGTCGCCTTTCACGAACAGCTCCGCGCCGAACAGGCCCAGGCCACCAAGGTCGTCGGTCACCGCCTTGGCGATGCGGCGCGATTCGGCCAGCGCCTTCGGCGTCATCGGGTGCGGCTGCCAGCTTTCCACATAGTCGCCGCTCACCTGCACATGGCCGATCGGGTCGCAGAAATGGGTGTCGGTCTCGCCGCCGGCGCCCTTCGCGCGCACCGTCAGCTGCGTGATCTCGTAGTCGAAATCGATGAAGCCTTCCACGATGATGCGGCCCGGGCCGACGCGGCCACCCGACATCGCGTAGTCCCACGCGGTCTTCACATCGGCCGGGCCGTCGATCTTGCTCTGGCCCTTGCCGCTGCTGCTCATCACCGGCTTGACGATGCAGGGGTAGCCGATGCCGGCGTCGATGGCGGCCTGCAGCTCGTCGAGCGAATCGCAGAACTTGTAGGGGCTGGTGGGCAGGCCCAGGGTTTCGGCGGCGAGGCGGCGGATGCCTTCGCGGTCCATCGTCAGGCGCGCGGCGCGGGCGGTGGGAATCACGCGCACCACACCGGCGGCTTCCAGTTCCTGCAGCATGGGCGTGGCAATCGCCTCGATCTCGGGCACCACCAGGTGCGGGCGTTCGGCCTCGATCAGCGCCTTGAGCTGCGCCGGATCGCTCATGGTGATGGTGCGGGCGTGGTGCGCCACCTGCTGGCCGGGTGCGTTCTCGTAGCGGTCGACGGCGATCGTCTCCACGCCCAGGCGCTGCAGCGCGATCAGCACTTCCTTGCCGAGCTCTCCCGAGCCCAGCAACATGACCCGGGTGGCCGAAGGAGACAGAGGGGTGCCCAGCGTGGTCATGAAAAGCTCCAGGAAGAAGAGAGGAAAGAACGTGAGGAATTCAGAGCGACTGGCCCATGGCCTCGCCCAGCTGCACCGTGTTGCCGGGTGCCCATTCGGGGTTGAAGGCGATGGTGTCGCGCGGCCACAGCAGCACCACGGTGGAGCCCAGCAGGAAGCGGCCCATTTCCTCGCCGCGCTGCAGGTGCAGCGGTTTGTCGTCGTAGGACCAATCGCGCACCGTGCCCGGGCGCGGCGGGTTCACCACGCCGTGCCAGGTGGTGGCCATGCTGCCGACGATGGTGGCGCCCACCAGCACCTGCACGAAAGGCACCGTGGTCTCGCCCACTTGCAGGTCGAACACGCAGACCACGCGCTCGTTGCGCGCGAACAGCCCGGGCACGCCCTGGGCCGTGGCCGGGTTCACCGAGAACAGGTCGCCCGGCACGTGGATCATGCGGCGCAGCGTGGCCGCCGCCGGCATGTGGATGCGGTGGTAGTCGCGCGGGCTGAGGTAGATGGTGGCGAAGGCGCCGTCGTCGAACTGCGCGGCCAGAGCGGCGTCACCGCCCACCAGCGCGCGCGTGCTGTAGGTGTGGCCCTTGGCCTGGTAGATCTGGTCGCGCGCGATCGCGCCGAACTGGCTGATGGCGCCATCCACCGGGCAAACGAAGGCCGCGTCGGCCAGCGGCCGGGCATCGGCGCGCAGGGCACGGGTGAAGAACTCGTTGAAGCTGGCGTAGACCCGCGGGTCCGGGTTCGCGGCCTCGGCCATGTTCACGCCGTACTTGCGGATGAAGCGCCGGATGATCCACTGGGTGATGCCGCCCCAGCGGCCGTTGGCCACCCAGCCCCCGAACACCGTGAGCGCGCGCTTGGGGAAAAAGTACTGCAGGGCAACGGCGAATGGCATGGGAAATGGGGCTGGGGGCGGGTCTTGCATTGTAGGGGGCGGCCCTGCGCGCCCCTGTGCGAGCGGGCACAATGCCGGCACATGAAAGACGCCCTGTTCGAATGCCAGCACCTGGTCAAACGCTACGGCGAGAGCACCGTGGTCAATGACCTCAGTTTTGCCATCGGCCCCGGCGAATGCCTGGGCGTGATCGGCCCCAACGGCGCCGGCAAGACCACCACCATCCGCATGTGCCTGGGCCTGACCGCGCCCGATGCCGGCGCGATCACCGCCTTCGGCCTGGACATGCCGCGCGACGCGCTGGCCATCAAGGCGCAGCTGGGCGTGGTGAGCCAGATGGACACGCTGGACCCGGATTTCGATTGCGCCGAGAACCTGCAGGTGTACGGCCGCTACTTCGGCCTGCCCTCGGCCACCATCCGCGAGCGCATCCCGAAGCTGCTGGACTTCGCTGCGCTCGCGCACAAGGCAAAGGCCAGGCCGGGCGAGCTCTCGGGCGGCATGAAGCGGCGCCTGTCGCTGGCGCGCGCGCTGGTCAACGACCCGCGGCTGCTCATGCTCGATGAGCCCACCACCGGCCTGGACCCGCAAGCCCGCCACCTGATGTGGGAACGGCTCCAGATGCTGCTGCAGCAGGGCAAAAGCATCCTGCTGACCACCCACTTCATGGACGAGGCCGAGCGCCTGTGCTCGAGGCTGCTGGTGCTGGACCACGGCCGCAAGATCGCCGAGGGCCGGCCACGCGAACTGATCGCCGAGCACCTGGAGCCCGATGTGGTGGAGGTCTATGGCAACGGGGCGCTGGCGCTGGCGCAGGCCGAGGAACACGCCGGCCTGCGCGCGCTGGCCGCGCGAGTGGAAGTGAGCGGCGAGACGGTGTTCTTCTACACCGCGCAGGCCATGCCGCTGCTCGCGGCGCTGGGCGAACACCACCACCTGCGCACGCTGCACCGGCCCGCCAACCTGGAAGACCTGTTCTTGAAACTCACCGGCCGGCAGATCCGCGAGGACGGCTGAACAACGCACATGAGCACAACCGCCCTGCCCCACACCCCATCCCACTGGGCACCACCGCGCCTGTCGAGCCGCTGGTGGCCCGTCTTCCTGCGCAACCTGCTGGTCTGGCGCAAGCTGGCCATTCCCAGTCTGGTCGGCAACATCGCCGAGCCGCTGATGTGGCTGGTCGCTTTCGGCTACGGCATGGGCGCGCTGGTGGGCGAGGTGAACATCGGCACGCCGCAAGGCAGCGTGGCCGTGCCCTACATCCTGTTCCTCGCCAGCGGCAGCATCTGCATGAGCGCGATGAACGCGGCCAGCTTCGAGGCGCTGTACTCGGCCTTCTCGCGCATGCACGTGCAGAAAACCTGGGACGGCATCATGAACGCGCCGGTGAGCCTGGACGATGTGGTGCTGGCGGAAATGCTCTGGGCCGGCTTCAAGGCCCTGTTCTCTGTGACGGCCATCCTGATGGTGATGCTCGCGCTGGGCATCAGCCATTCACCCAGGCTGCTGCTGGCCTGGCCGGTGCTGCTGGGCGTGGGCATCACGTTCTCGTGCATTGCCCTGGTGTTCAACGCCCTCGCCAAGGGCTATGACTTCTTCACCTATTACTTCACCCTGTTCCTCACACCGATGATGTTTCTCTCGGGTGTCTTCTTCCCGCGCGAGCAGTTGCCCGGGCTGGTGCGGCAGGTTTCGGACTGGCTGCCGCTGACGAATGCGGTGGAACTGGTTCGGCCCCTGTTCATGGACCAATGGCCTTCAAATGCCTGGTTGCATGCCTCGGTGCTGCTGGCCTACACCGTGGGCGCCTTCTGGCTGGCGCTGGCCCTGACACGGAAACGCTTCGCCAGGTAAACCCCGGCGCTGCGACCGCCTCAGTGAACGGCGACGGTCAGCGCGGGCTGGGCTTCGCAGTACAGCTCGCTGCCCGAATCCATGAAGTCTTCGGCTTCGATCACGGCGTCGAACTCGCGGGCGGCGTCGAAGATCTTCGGGATCAGGGGCTTGTCCAGCGGACGGCAGACGCGGGCACGCAGGCCGCGCAGGTTGGCGCTGGTTTCCATGGCGCTGATCACGGCTTCCGGATCGAGCATCAGGACGAAGGGGTTGAGGCGGGTGGCGGCGGTGGACATGAGGGACTCCAGGGGGTGAAAGTAAGTGGGCACAAAGCGTTTGTCGATGAAACAAACTGTACCGATGCCCCCCTGGAACGTTAAGTCGGCGCCCCGCCATTCGCGCTGTAGGAACTTCGCTGACAGGGCGTGCGTTGTCCCTACACCCCATTCGTGAACTGCGTCACGAACTGCCGCCGCGCAAGGCCTCCACGCTGGCACGCACCACCGACTGCACGCTGCCGCTTTCCTTGAACTGGTTGCGCAGGAACGTGGCATGGTTGCCCACGCGGCCGGCCGTGCGCTCGATCTCGTCGAGTGCGGCGAGCGAATTCAGCGCCACGCCATGCGGCGTGAGGTGGCGCAGCGTGGCGAGGATGTCCTCGCGGATGCTGATCTGCTCGCGCGTCTTGGGGTTGACCATCATCCCGTCGAGCCCGAAGCGGCAGGCCTGGAAACGGTTGTAGGTGTAGACGAGGTAGTCGTCCTCTTCGGGCGGCGCCTCGCGCCGCTCCAGCAAATGGCGGCACAGTGCCTGCAGGTAACACGCCAGGCCAGCCGCGCGCTCGACCGTCAGCGGCGTGTCGCACACGCGCAGCTCGATCGTGCCGTACTCGGGCTTGGGCCGGATGTCCCAGTAGAAGTCCTTCATGGACTTCACCACGCCCGTGCTCTCCATCTTCGTGAAGTAGACGTTGGCGAATTCTTCCCAGCTGAGCACGAAGGGCGCGCGCCCGCTCAGCGGGAAAGCGAATACCGAGTTCAGGCGCGCCGAATCGAACAGCGTGTCCACGCCCTGCGAAAAAGGCGACGAGGCCGACAGCGCAATGAAGTGCGGCACGTAGCGGTTGAGCGAATGCAGCAGGAACAGCGCCTCGTCCGCGCTGGCGCAGCCGATGTGCACGTGCTGGCCGAACACGGTGAACTGCTTGGCCAGATAACCGTACAGGCCCGAGAGCTGCTCGAAGCGCGGCTTGGAGAAGATGCGCTGCTCGAACCAGCGCTGGAACGGGTGCGTGCCGCCGCCCGACAGTTCGATGTTGAGCCGGTCACCCGCCGTCACCAGCGTGTCGCGGATCTGCTGCAGCTGCGCGAGCAGGGGCCCATGTTCGCGCTGCACATCGGTCGCGATCTCGATCATGCTCTGCGTCATCTCGGGCGTGACCACGCCCGGGAACGGCTTGCGGCGCAGCAGCTCCAGCAGGTCGTTGGCGCTGCTGGAGAGGTCGAGGTCGTAGGTGTTGACGAGCTGCAGTTCGAGCTCGACGCCCATGGTCAGCGAATCGGAGGCCTTGAATGTTTCAAGAGGCATGGCTTATCCCTTCGTCACGTGGGTTTCGTGCGCGGCGAGCAGCGCGCGCTGCGTGACCACCGGGCCCAGCAATTCCTGCAGCAGCATCATCCCGGCCATGACCGACAGCACCTCGACCGCCGGCGCGAAGCCGTACAGGCGGCTCTGCTCGATCAGCAGGATCGCAAAGGCCGACATGGGCGTGAGCGCCAGACCGGTGAGCAGGCCCTTGCGCTCGGTGATGCCCGAGAGGCGCGCGGCCACGAGGTTGCAGCCGATCTTGGAGCCCGTGCGCACCAGGATCAGCACCAGACCGATCAGCATGCCGGTGCCGACGTCGGCCCAGTCCAGCAGCGAGGCGATGTAGACGAACAGGAACACGGAGAGCAGGTCGCCGGCGGTACCGAAGTCGCGCTGCGCGTTGGTGAGGTGCACGCGGCGTTCGCGCGCCACGATGCCGAAGGTGAGCGCCGCCAGCAACGGCGAGAGCTTGAGGCCGTACGCGGCGGTGGTGAGCAGCAGCACGGACAGCGCGAACACCACGGTGACGCCGCGTTCGTGCGTGCTGCGCTGGCGCAGCATCCAGGGCACGGCGACGCCAAGCACGGCGCCCACGGCCACCGAGGTGCCCACCTGGTGGATGCTGCTGAACGCTGCCAGCACCAGGTCACCCGAGGTGCTGAGGTACCAGTAGCCCACCACGAGCTTGAGCGCGAGCACCGAGACCATGCAGTTGATGGCGCAGAGGTGGAGCACCCGCTCGGTCACCTGGCCGGCGCTGCGCAGTTCGTTGGCCACGCGCACGATGCCCGCGGGCGAGGCCGAGATCGACAGCGCCGCGATGATGAGCCGCAGGTCGGTGGCGAGGCCGAACCAGCCGCTGACCCAGTAGATGACCGCGAAGGTGACGACGGATTCGATCAGGCCCAGCACCAGCACCCAGGGGTTGTGGCGGAACCAGCGCAGGTTGATGCGGTAGCCCAGTTCGAACAGCACAAGCGACAGCGCCACGTTCGCCAGGAAGGGCAGGCCCGGCACGTCGGTGGTCAGGCCGGGCAGGTTGATCAGCCCCCCGATCAGGCCCACCGCCACGTAGCTGGTGACGCGCGGGATGTGCCAGACCTCATGGGCGCGCTCGGCAATGAACCACGCCAGCAGCAGCACCAGGGGCCAGGCGATGGACTGCAGCAGAAAACTGTATTCGGTAACCATGGGTAAAACTCCTCGGGCGCGAGTTTGATGGACGAATTCCGCAAAGCGTGTAGGACACGCGCTGAAAACATCGGGCCATCAGGCAATCAGCGAAAGCTGAACGGAGTGCCGCGAACACGGCAACGGGAATGCCAGGTGTGGGGCGAGAAGCGGTCAAGCCGCGAAACGCTGCGTGAGCTCTTGCAAGTGGAACTCGTCGAGCACCTGCTGCAGGCGTTGCCGGGCACGCTCCTGCGTGCCGTGGCGGTCCGGGCCCATTCTACGGGCCAGGATCAGTTCGTTCTTCATCGAGTGTTCCCACCCCACGAGCTCGGTCACTGTCACGCTGTAGCCATGCGCTTCGAGTTGCAGGCAGCGCAGCACGTTGGTGATCTGGCTGCCGAACTCGCGGGTGTGCAGCGGGTGGCGCCACAGCTCGGCCAGCGGCGTGCGCTTGAGCGCCAGCGCCTTGTGCTGCCGCATCACGCCGGCCACCTCGGCCTGGCAACACGGCACCAGCACCATGTGGCTGGCCTGCTTGGCCAGGCCGAACTGGATGGCGTCGTCGGTGGCGGTGTCGCAGGCGTGCAGTGCGGTGACCACGTCGATGGTGGCGGGCAGGGCCGGGTCGGTCAGCGCCTGCTGCACCGTGGTGGCGAGAAAGTCCATGCGCTCGAAACCCAGCCGCTCGGCCAGCGCACGGGACTTTTCCACGAGCTCGGCGCGGGTTTCCACGCCGGTCACGCGGCCCACCGGTTTGTCCTTGAAGAACAGGTCGTACAGGATGAACCCCAGGTACGACTTGCCGGCACCATGGTCGGCCAGCGTCACGTCACCGCGCGCGGCCAGCACCTCGGCCAGCAGCGGCTCGATGAACTGCACCAGGTGATACACCTGCTTGAGCTTGCGCCGCGTATCCTGATTGAGCTTGCCCTCGCGCGTGAGGATGTGCAGCTCCTGCAGCAACGGCACCGACTGACCGGGCCGCAGTTCGGGCAGTTGTTCCTGCAGCGTGGGCGCGGGTCGCGCATTCGCCTTGTGTTTCGACATGGGTCGATCATAGGCCGAGCCCTTTGCCCCCGTGCCGCAGCGACAATCCTGCATGGCCAACGAACAGAACACCCAACACCCCTACAGCGCCCTCACCCCCGACGTGGTGCAGGACGCGCTGGCCCACATCGGCCTATGGGGCGATGGCCGCATGAGCGCGCTCAACAGCTTCGAGAACCGTGTCTACCAGATCCACCTGGAGTCTCCCGTGGACGGTGTGGACCAAGTGGTGGCGAAGTTTTACCGCCCCGGCCGCTGGAGCGACGCGCAGATTGCCGAGGAACACACTTTCGCTGAAGAGCTGGTCGCGGCCGAGGTGCCGGCCGTGCCGCCGTTGCGCGTGCAGGGCGAGACGCTGCACCACTTCGGCGGCTTCACCTTTGCCGTGAGCCCGCGCCGCGGCGGGCGGCGACCCGAGCTGGACGACTTCGATGTGCTGGAATGGATCGGCCGCTTTCTGGCGCGCATCCACACCGTGGGCGCCAGGCAACCGTTCACCGTGCGCCCGGCGCTCGATGCCGCCAGCTTCGCGCACGAGCCGCGCGACTGGCTGATGGAGCACGGCGCCATCGCGCCCGAGGTGCGCAGCGCCTGGGCTGCGGCGCTGGAAGAAGCGCTGGCCCTGATTGAGGCGCACCCGGTGCTCAAGGCCGGCGCGCCGACGGACGCAGAAGGCGTCCAGCGCATTCGCCTGCACGGCGATTGCCACCCGGGCAACATCCTGTGGACACCGGAAGGGCAGCCCGGCGCGGGGCCGCACTTTGTCGACCTGGACGACGCACGCACGGGGCCCGCGGTGCAGGACCTGTGGATGCTGCTGTCGGGCGACCGCCGCCAGCAGATGCAGCAACTGGGCGCCATCGTCGACGGCTATGAACAGTTCCGCCCCTTCGACCGGCGCGAGCTGGCGCTGATCGAGCCCCTGCGCACGCTGCGACTGATCCACTACAGCGCCTGGATCGCGCGCCGCTGGGACGACCCGGCTTTCCCCATCAACTTCCCCTGGTTCGGCAGCCGCGATTACTGGCAGGGGCAGGTGGACATGCTGGTGGAGCAGATCGAGGAAATGCAGGGGCAGCCTTTGATGGCGTGAATTTCTTTCGCTGCGTTCCTTTCATGGACCTCGTGGCGTGCCGATGGCGGCGCCCGGATTGACCGGCCCACCCGACCTCCCAGACCCATCCTCCAGAAACCACTGAAAGCAAAATGGTTTTCAACAATTGAATTGCACACAATTTAATTGAGGCATACAGTCCACACTCATGAACACGCAGCGCCTCAACACCGACCAGGTCCTCAAGCTCGACCACCAGTTGTGCTTCGCGCTGTACTCCGCCTCCCTGGCCATGACCAAGCTCTACAAGCCCATGCTTGAAGAGATGGGCCTGACCTACCCCCAGTACCTTGCCATGCTCGTGCTGTGGGAGAACGACGGCGTCACCGTGTCAGAGCTTGGCGAACGCCTGTACCTCGACTCCGGCACCCTCACCCCCCTGCTCAAGCGCCTCGAAGCCGCCGATCTTGTCACCCGCCTCCGCGACGTGGAAGACGAGCGCCGCGTGCTCATCCGCCTCACCGCCGCCGGCCGCAAGCTCAAGGCCCGCGCCGCGCGCATTCCCGGCTGCGTGCTGCAGGCCACGCAATGTGAGCTGACCGAGGCCATCGAACTCACGCGGCAGGTGCAAACCCTGCGCGACCGCCTCATCGCCTGAACCCCTCAACCTCTTTCAAACCCGCTTCAAGTCCGAAGCGATTCAACCCAGGAGCCACACCATGCCCACCTCCCTCGACAAAGTCCTCTACACCGCCCGCGCCCACACCACCGGCGGCCGTGACGGCGCCTCGCGCAGCGACGACGGCCTGCTGGACGTGAAGCTGTCCCCGCCCAAGGCCATGGGCGGCGCCGGCAACGCCACCAACCCCGAACAGCTCTTCGCCGCCGGTTACTCGGCCTGCTTCATGGGCGCGCTCAAGCACGTTGCCGGCATGAAGAAGGTGGCCGTTCCGGCTGACGCGTCCATCGACGCTGAAGTGGACATCGGCCCGATCCCCGCCGGTTTCGGCATCGCCGCGCGCCTGGCCGTGAGCCTGCCCGGTGTGGACCGCGCCGTGGCGCAGGACCTGGTGGACACCGCCCACAAGGTGTGCCCCTACTCCAACGCCACCCGTGGCAACATCGACGTGACGATCACGCTGAAGTAAGCCCTGCGCGCACGCAGCAAAAAGGCCCGCCGGTTCGCACCGGCGGGCCTTTTTCTTGATGTCCTGCGGCCGGGCGGCCGACTTCAGTTGCGCTCGTGCGGATCGTGGATCACCGTGCTGGTGCCCACACCCACCCCGACGCGGGCGTTGCCGTTGCCAATGCCGGTGCTGGCGCCCACACCGGCACCCGCGCTCACCTGCCCGCGCTGGTTCACGCCCACCCCGACACCGACCGGCCCGACGCCGGTGCTCACACCGGCACTCACGCCACCCGTGCCCGCGCCGACGCCGATGGAGAACGGGCCCAGGGGCACGCCCACGCCGATGCCCACACCCGCGGAACCGCAGCCGGCCAGCAGGGCGGCGCCGGCCAGCAACAGGCCTGCTGCGCAGCGTTGAGTCAAGGATGAAATTCGGGTTGAAGCGGTCATGGCGGAAGCCCTCTCTAGCGGATCAGGAACCCATTGTGACCGCCCCGTCAGACAAAAGTGCCCCGGGGATGCAACGTTTCGTCACAAGGCCCCTCAGGCAGCGGCCTGTCCGACCCGCTCGATGGCGTCCGCCAGCCAGTCGGTCGGGAGATCCGCGGCAGCCTCCAGCGGCCGCACCGCCCAGCCGCCATCGGCCACATCCACCTCGGCCAGACCGCCCTGCCAGAGCAGCCAGGCCAGCCAGGCGCACTGGTCGGCGGTGGGCGCTTCGCCAGCAGGGGATGACAACAGGGCGGTGAAGGCCGTGCCACCGGTCACCTGCACCCGGTCGCCCTGCAACTCGCCGCCGAGCGCCTGTGCCAGAACCGAAAGAGCGCCCGCGCCGTCGCGCCGCGGGCCGAATTCGCGCAGCCAGTGGCGCAGGTGCGCCGCCACCGCGGCGCCGCGCTGCGCCTCGGCCTGCATCAGGTCGGCATGGTCCCAGCGGTGCCAGTCGATGGCAGGCTCGACCTGCCCCACGCGCAGGGCCGCCTGGGCAAAGCGGTGCAGCGCCTGCTCGTGGCCTTCGGCGTGCACGGCTGCCCCCACCATCAGCAACGCAGAGAGGCGGCTGGCCAGCAGTTGGCCCTGCTGGGCCATCAGCTTGTCGCGCATCAGGCCGTCGCGCTCGCTGCGCAGTTCGGCCAGCTCCAGCGCGTTCTTCAGATCGGCGCGCAGGCTCTCCAGCTCCCAGGGCTTGTTGATGTAGCGGTAGATCTCGCCGGTGTTGATGGCCTCGATGGCGTCGCCCAGTTCGGAGTACGCGGTGGTCAGCATGCGCACGATGCCGGGGTAGTACTCGCGCGCATGGCGCAGCAGTTCGTTGCCGTACTCGCCGGGCATGCGCTGGTCGCACACCAGCACCGCCACCTCGGCGCCGTGCTCGGCCAGCATCGCGCGGCCCTCTTCCACCGAGCTCGCGGTCAACACGGGCGCCAGGGGCCCCACCAGGCGTTCGAAATACTTCAGGGCCATGGCCTCGTCGTCGACGTACAGAATTTTCACGGGCTTCACGGATTCTCCTGAGCGGGTGGCTGTGGTTATTGAGCGGAAGGGAAATACAGGGACACGGTGGCGCCCCGACCCGTCTCGGACCGGACGACGATCGAGCCGCCCAGCGAGGTCAACACGCGCCGGCAGAACACCAGGCCCATGCCGCTGCCGCCAGAGGCCGCGCGCGTGGTCACGGGTTCATGGGTAAGGCGGCCCAGCACCTCGGCCGGGATGCCAGGGCCGTTGTCGCGCACGTGGATGACGGCCTGCACCGGCAGGCCGGGGGCCGGTGCCTCGCGCCCCAGCATCACATGCACGTTCGGGCTGGCCGGCGGCTGTGGCCGCAGGGCGAGCATCGCATTCTTGACCAGCGTGCACAGCACGAGATAGAGCAGGTCGCGCCGGCCCGGCAGCACGAAGTCGGCATCCAGGTCGCTGGTGAGCCACTGGGCCTCGTCGTTGTCGAACGGGTATTCATCGCGCACGGCCTGCACCAGGTCGCTGGCGCGCAGGCTGGGCGCGCTATCGGGCTGGTAGGCGTCGCGCGCGGTCTGCACGAAGGTCGAGACCAGCGACTGCGCGTACTCGGCGCGGCGCTGGGCGGCGTTGATCATGAACAGCACGTCGCCCGGCTTCTGTTCCTGGATGTGGGCCACGCCGTTGTCGCCGGTCTGCGGATCGAGGTGGCGGTCGCGCATGGCCGAGAGGTAGCCCTGCACGGTGGCCAGCGGCGTGGTGACCTCGTGGGCCAGAAAGCCCAGGGTCTCGCGCAGCGTCGCGGCGCGGCGGTCCAGCAGGGCGCGTTCGCGCGCCCGTTCCTGGCTGGCCTGCAGAGCCTCGCGCAGGGCCTGGCGCGTCAGCGCCTCGTCCAGCGGCTTCTCCAGGATCTTCTCCACATGCCCCTGGTTGACCGCGGACATGGCGACATCCTTGTCGGCATAGGCCGACACCAGCAGGCGCGCCACGTGCGGGAATTGCTGCCGGGTCTCGCTCAGCAGGGCCACGCCGTCGCGGTGTGGCATGGCGTAGTCGGTGAGCAGCACGGCCACCTCATGGCCGCGCTGCGCGAGCAGGGCCAGTGCCTCGTCCACCCCGCCGGCTGTGAGCACCACGAACTCGTCGCCATACAGACGGGCGAACCACTTGCAGGCCTGTGGCTCGTCGTCCACCATGAGGATGGCATGGGCGCCCAGGGGGCCGCGCGTCACAACGGCTTCATCGGGTTTCATTCAGGGGCCTCGGCAAATCAAACGTGAATTCGGTCCAGCTGCCCAGCTCGCTCTCCACCGCCAGCGTGCCACCGTGGCGCTGAACGATGCCGTAGCTCACGCTCAGGCCCAGCCCGAGGCCCGCGCCCACGTCGCGGGTGGTGAAGAAGGGTTCGAACACGCGCGTCAGGTTCTCGGGTGCGATGCCCGAGCCGTTGTCGCGCACAGACACGCGCAGGCGGTCACCGTGCGGCGTGACCGTCACCGCGATGCGGGGCTGTTCGCGCTTGGCGGCCTGCAGCGCCAGTGCGGCGTTGCTCAGCAGGTTGATCAGCACGCCGATGATGGCCGGCTCGTCGCCCAGCACATGGCTGTCCTGCGGCAGCTCGATCGGCACGTCGATCCCCTTGAGCTCGTAACCCGCGAGCCGCACGGCCGAGCGCACCGCGTTCTCCAGCAGGAAGGGCCGCTGGCTGTCCTGACCGGGCTTCTGGTAGGCAAAGGTCTTGAGGTCGGTGACGATGTTCTGGATGCGCTGCATGCCTTCGCGCGCATCATTCAGGCTCTCCTTGAGCATCTCGTCGGTCTGGGCGCCCTTGCAGGTCAGGCCCATGTTGATGGCCATCAGGCTGTAGTTCACCGGGTTGTTGAGCTCGTGCAGCAGGCCGGCCGAGAGCGTGCCGATGGCCGCCATCTTCTCGCGCTGCAGCAGCTGGCCCTTCACCTCCGCCAGCGTCGCGTTGATCTCGCGCAGCGAGGCATTCTTTTCCGAGACCTCGTGCTGCAACTGGAACAGGCGCAAGCGGGCCTTCTCGTTGAACCAGGTGCACACGGCACTCGCGGCGGCCGAGAACAGGATGAACAGCGAGTTCGTCACCAGGCGCGGGATGTTGCTGGACGCGTCCGGGTGCAGGACGCAGGCCATCAGGTACAGCACGAGCGTGAGCACGCCGAAGCCGATGCCCTCGAAGAAACTGATCGGCAGGATGATGCCCACCGCATAGAGCGCCAGGTGCAGACCGACGAAATAGATCGACTGGGCGCCGTCGGTCTCGTAGATCATGAAGGCGATCATGATCTGCGGCAGCAGCAGCCAGAGCATGGTCAGCGAACGCACGTTCCTGCGCCCGAAATCCGTGAACAGCAGACGCAGCACGCCCAGCGTGAGCCCGACCACCAGCAGCCGCAACAGCGTGAACTCAAGCAGGCGGTCGGGGTAGGAGAAGTAGTCCAGACCGAAGCCCGCCAGCACCAGCACGATGGACGTGATGCTGCCCGCCTTGCTGTACGTCAGGCGGAAGTCCGAGAGCTGCTGCTCGTAGGGCGAGCTCGGCCGGTTAGCCATTTTCAAGCGCCATCGCTTTCAGGTGCGCGTTGACCACCACTTCCGCAAAGATGTTGACCCCGGTGGCGTCGGTGTACAGCGTGGCCGGGGCGTTCACCTCCTCCATCACGGAGAGCATCTGTTTCTCGTCGCGGTAGATCAGGTGCCACTCCAGCAGGTGCTCCATGCCGTGGCGCTCGGGGTTGTCCGAATGCACGTTGGTGACGAGCAGGGTGGCGCCCGGGTTGCTGCGCGAGAGGAAATACCGGATCAGCCGCGAGCAGACCTTGTCGGACAGGTAGTCGAACAGGCCGGCGCAGTAGATGGTGTCGAAGCCCTCGCCATCGCGCGGCGCGGTGTCGCGGGTCGCGCGCTTGAGCAGCTCGTGCACCGACTCGTGCACATACTCCACGTGCACCTCCGCCTTGTGCTGCCGGGCAGCCTCCTCGATCTTCTGGCGCGTGTAGTTCAGGGTTTCCAGACTGAAATCCATCAGCGTGAACCGCAGGCGCGACAGGTCTTCACCGGAGGCGATCAGCTTCTGGATCTCCACACCCGGTCCGCAGCCCACGTTCAGGATGCGCACCGGCCGCTCCCGCTCGGCGGCCAGGGCCACGGCCTTCTTGAGAAAGCCGACCAGGATGTCGATGCGGTTGCGGTGCGCCACGGCCACCGCCGCGCGCAGGAACATCGCGTTGATGAGCTGGATGTAGGTGCTGCTGCCCTGCCGCGGGTCGCCCAGGATCTGGTTGACCATCTCGTAGTCGCCCGCGTAGCCGAGTGGCTTGGCAAAGGTGCGGTAGACGAATGGCGCGCGCAGCACCAGCGGGTGCAGCGCGGTCTGCGCGTAGGAGCGGTGCAGCAGGGAATCCTCCGCCGGCAGGCGGGAAGCCTCGTCCTCCAGACGCACAAGGAATTCCTTGCCCTTGACCATCAGGGGCTCGGCAATCGCGTTGAACACGTCGTCGGTCAGGCGCCCGTCGGGCAGGCGGGGCAGCGAGTCGACCATGTCGGCCTGGTCGATCCAGCGCGCCGTCTCGGAGAGGAAGGCGCGGAACTCGCTGATGGTGACCTGGTAGCTCTGGCGGATCTTGAAGCGCGATTCCCAGTCGGACACGAAGCGTGCCGCCTCGTCGCGCACCTGGTTCACGTTGCCGCGGATCGCGTTGAGGTCGGACCACTCATCGATGAGCGCAACCGAGATGACGGCCATCAGCCCGGTGTTGAGCAGGCTCACCACCACGGCCTTGCCCTTGTAGATGATGCGGTCGCCCGAGCGGATGGTCAGCTCGTTGAGCACCTCGCTCACCTGGACGATGGAGTACGGGTTGTAGATCTCCATCACCAGCGAGCGGCGTTGCAGGCTGGTCAGGGTGCCGCGTGCACTCTCTCCCTGGCTGTTGCGGAAGGTGACGACGTGATCGAAAGGTCGCTGTAGGTACACGTTTGGGCCGCTGAATCAGATGGTCGGGGCAGGTGCCGTGCACTGCGCCTTGAAGGACTCCCCGGCCCCGAGTGTAGTCAACCGCATACCCTGCCCGGGTATGCGGCTTTCTCCCTCAGGCCAGCAGGGCGTTGACGCGCTTCACGTAGGCCGCCGGATCGTCCGGCAGACCGCCCTCGGCCAGCAGGGCCTGGTCGAACAGGATGTGCGCGAGATCGTCGAAGTGCGCGCTGCCTTCGAGCTTCTTCACCAGCGCGTGTTCGGCATTCACCTCGAGGATGGGCCGCACCTCGGGCGCGGGCTGGCCGGCCTGCTTGAGCATGCGGGCCAGCTGGGTGGAGTAGTCGCCGTCCTCCACCACCAGGCAGGCCGGCGAATCGACCAGGCGCGAGGTGACGCGCACGTCCTTGGCCTTGTCCTTGAGGCTTTCCTTCAGGCGCTCCAGCACGGGCTTGAAGGTCTCGGCCGCCGCCTCGGCGGCCTTCTTCTCTTCCTCGTCCTGCAGCGAGCCCAGGTCCACCGCGCCCTTGGCCACGCTCTGCAGCGGCGTGCCGTCGAACTCGGTCAGGAAGGACAGCGCCCACTCGTCCACGCGGTCGGTCATCAGCAGCACCTCGATGCCCTTCTTGCGGAACACCTCGAGCTGCGGGCTGTTCTGAGCGGCGGCGCGGTTGTCGGCGGTGATGTAGTAGATCGCCTGCTGGCCTTCCTTCATGCGGGCCTTGTAGTCGGCCAGCGCGGTGAGCTCGGTGCCGTGGGTGCTGGCAAAGCGCAGCAGCTTGGCGAGCTTGTCGCGGTTGGCGAAGTCCTCGCCCAGGCCTTCCTTGAGCACGGCGCCGAACTCGGCATAGAACGCCGTGTACTTGCCCGCGTCCTTTGCGGCAGCGGCCTTGTCCTCTTCCGACACCACGTCTGTCACGCCATCGGCGCCTTCAGCGGCAGCGGGCACCACGTCCTTCTTCGCCAGGTCTTCCAGCATGGCGAGCACGCGGCGGGTGTTGCCTTCGCGGATGGCCTTCACGTCGCGGCTTTCCTGGAGCAGCTCGCGGCTCACGTTGAGCGGCAGGTCGGCCGAGTCCACCACGCCCTTGACCCAGCGCAGGTACGAGGGCATCAGCGCTTCGGCCTCGTCCATGATGAAGACGCGGCGCACGTACAGCTTGATGCCGGCCTTGCGATCGCGGTTCCAGAGGTCTTGCGAAGCCTTGGCGGGGATGTACAGCAGCTGCGTGTACTCGGTGCTGCCTTCGACCCGGTTGTGGCTCCAGGCCAGCGGGGCCTGCGTGTCGTAGCTGAGGTTGCGGTAGAACTCGGCGTACTGCTCGTCGCTCACGTCCTTCTTGCTGCGCGCCCACAGGGCGTTGGCCGAGTTCACGGCCTCCCATTCGTCCAGCAGCACCTGCTCGCTCTTCTCGGCGTCCCACTCTTCCTTCTGCATGAGGATGGGCAGGCTGATGTGGTCGGAGTACTTGCCGATGATGGACTTGAGCTTCCAGCGGTCGAGGTAGTCGCTGGCGTCGTCGCGCAGGTGCAGGATGACGCTGGTGCCGCGCGCGGCACGTTCGATGGTTTCCACCTCGAAGTCGCCCGAGCCCCCACTGACCCAGCGAACGCCTTCAGAAGCCGGCAGCCCCGCACGGCGCGATTCGACGGTGATCTTGTCGGCCACGATGAAGCCGGAGTAGAAACCGACGCCGAACTGGCCGATCAGCTGCGCGTCCTGCTTCTGGTCGCCACTGAGGCGGCTCATGAAGTCCTTGGTGCCGCTCTTGGCGATGGTGCCCAGGTGGTCGATCGCCTCCTGCGCGCTCATGCCGATGCCGTTGTCGGTGATGGTGATGGTGCGGGCCTCGCGGTCGAAGGCCACGCGCACCTCGAGGTTGGGCGCGTCCTCGAACAGCGCGGCGTTGTTCAGGGCCTCGAAGCGCAGCTTGTCGCAGGCGTCGGACGCATTGGAGACGAGCTCGCGCAGGAAGATGTCGGGGTTGGAGTAGAGCGAATGCGTGACCAGGTGCAGCAGCTGCGCCACTTCGGCCTGGAAGGACAGGGTTTGTTTGCTCATGGGATTCAACGGACGGAAAAAAGGAAAACGCGCTCGGTGAGAGCGCAACGCGAGGCGGAATTATGGGCTGGGCGCCGGATTTCAAGCCTCGGCGGCCGGGGGCGGCGCCAGCCACGCCAGCACCTGCTTGGCCACCACCGGGCTGGACAGCAGCTCCAGGTGGCCGGTGCGGTACACGGTGCGCTGGCTGTCGCGCGCGAACACCAGCCGGAACCGGGGGTCGTCGTGCTGGCCCAGCGCGCTGCGCAGTGGCACCAGGCCGTCGCCGGTGAGCCGCTCGGCCAGCAGGCCGCGTTGCGGGGCGAGCGCGGCGGCCACGGTGAAGCAGGCCACGCCTTCGGGCAGCGGCAGGGGCTCGTGCGGCCCCTCGCGCACGCGGCCCTGGTGCAGATCGGTGATGCCGGCGCTGCGCAATTCACCCAGGCGCGTGAAGGGCGCGGTGAACGGCGTGGCCGCCAGCAGGGTGTTGAGCCATTGCCCGGCGCGCTCCAGCGGCGCGCCGTGGTGGGGGGTGCCGAGGAACACGAGGTGCTGCAGCTGCTGGCGCCAGCGGTGGCTGGCTTCCTGCGCCGTTTCGCACGCGGCGCGGGCCACCAGCCCACCCATGCTGTGGCCGATGAGGGTGATGGACTGCAGTGGCACCGGCCACTGGGCCACGAGCCATTCCAGCTGCCGCGCAAGTTCGCGCCCGTTGGCGGCGATGTGCAAGCCGCTGTTGTAGCGCAGGTAGACCGGGGTGGCGCCCAGCGCCTGGGCGAGGAACGCACCATGGTCGTGGCCGTTGCGCAGCCACTGGGTGTCGTTCATGCAGAGCCCGTGAACCAGCACGATGAGGTGGGGCGAGGCGCCGGCCAGGCGCTCGCACAACAGTGAAGGGCTTTCGAGCGGCAGGCGCCGGCCCTGGTGGCGCAGCTCCATGGGCTGCGCAAGGGGGTTGCCGGTGGCGTGCAGCCGGTCGCCCATGACGCCATTGAGCGCCGCGAGCACGGCTTCGCGGCCGGGCGAGGGTTCGGGGTGGCGCGTGGGGTCGTCCACCATCGGCAGCAGGGCCGCGAGGGCCCCGTCCAGCCCGTGGCCCACCAGTTGCGTCACACCGCGGATGCCCTGGTAGATCTGGCCCGTGAGACCGCCAGCTCGATCGGGGGCGGCGCCCGCCGGCAGGCCCAGGCGGTCGCGCACCGACTGGTGCACGCCTTCAGCGATGCCGATGACGCCGGTGGTGGCCTGGGTGACGAGTTGCGCGGCGGCCTTGAGGTCGCTCGGCCGCACGTGGCGCAGCAGGGCGTCGCGGGTGGGGTTGGGCGGCTGGGTCATGGCCCATTGTGTGGGGGTTGCCGTTCTTTTTGTGTGACGGTTGGTTGTTGGTTCCTGGCTTGCTTTCGTGGGGAGCTCGGGTGCCTCAGAACGCCTCGGAAGCCGAAAGAAACCGCCACTGCCCCACAGGCAGATTCCCCAGCACCACCTGCCCGATGCGAATGCGCTTGAGGCCGACCACGTGCAGGCCCACCTGCTCGCACATGCGGCGGATCTGGCGCTTCTTGCCCTCGGTGAGCACGAAGCGCAGCTGTTCCGGGTTCTGCCAGTCCACCTGCGCGGGCCGCAGTTTCTGGCCGTCCAGGCTCAGGCCGTGGCGCAGCAGCGCGAGCTGCGCCGGGGGAAAGATGGCCTGCACGTCCTGCGCCACCACGCCCGCGCCCTGCGGCCCGTTGGGTGCGAACTGCACGCGCACCAGGTATTCCTTTTCCACGCCGCTGCTCTCGCCGATCAGCTGGCGCGCCACCCGGCCGTCCTGCGTGAGCACAAGCAGGCCGGTGGAGTCGATATCGAGCCGGCCTGCGGGTGCGAGGTTGCGCGTGTGCTCTGGCGCGAAACGCCGGCCGTCGCTGGGCGTGCGCGCGTCGCCGCGCCACTGGCTGGGGGCACCGATCAGGGTGGCGGCGGCCTCGTGCCCGTCTTCGGGCTGGCCGCTCACGTAGCCCACCGGCTTGTGCAGCAGGATGGTGACCTGCCCGCTCTGCTGGTGGCGCGCCTGCGGCGCGACCTCGATGTGCGCGTCGGGCGGCACGGGCTGGCCCATCACCGCCGGCTCACCGTTGACCTTCACCCAGCCGCGCGCGATCCATTCGTCGGCCTCGCGGCGCGAGCACAGGCCGAGGTCGGCCATGCGCTTGTTGAGGCGGATCTCGCCGCGCACGTTGCCCACGCGGGCGAGGTCGGGCCGATGGGGCTGCGCCGTCGGGCGCGGGGCAGGCGCGGGCGCGCGTGGCGGGCGCTCGGCGCGCTGGTTGTCGGGCGCGTTGCGCGGGGCGCTGCGGGCCGGTGCGGGCTCGCGCGGCGGTTTGGGGGCGGAGGCCGACACGCTCTTGGCGCGCGCCGGGCCGGGTGGCCGCACCGGCGCGCGGCGTGGCGCGAACGGATCAGCGGGGGTTTTGCTGGCGGCGCCCGGTTTCAGCTTGAGCGTGCGGGCGGCGGGTTTGTCTGTCGTCATGCGGGGATCATCCCTCATCCAGGGTGCCGGAGCGCAACGCGGCGAGATCGAGCACGCGCAGGCCGCCGTAGTCCACGCGGATCCAGCCCTTGGCGGCCAGCGTGGTCAGGGCCTCGTTCACGCGCTGCCGCGAGAGGCCCACCAGGTAGGCCAGCTCCTGCTGGGTGATGCGCAGCACACCGCCCACGTTGGGCGAGAGCAGCGGGTGGAACAGCGAGGCCAGGTTGCGCGCCACGCGCAGGTCGGGGCTGTTGAGGCGGTCGATCTCGCGCGCCGCGATGAACTGGCCCAGGCGCTCGTTGAGCTGGTGCATCACGAAGCGGTTGAAGCCGATCGAGTGGTCGAGCAGCCAGTCGAAGGTCTCCACCGGCAGGCCGGCCACGCGGCTCTTGCGCAGCGCGAGGATGTTGTAGCGGTACTGCTCGTGCTTGAGCACCGTGCCCTCGCCGAACCAGCCGCCCGGCGCCACGCCGGTGAAGGTGATCACCGGGCCCTGCGAATCGTCGTTGCTCATCTTGAGCAGGCCGTCAACCAGACCGAACCAGTAGGTGACAGGTCGGCCGAAGCGGCAGATGTAGTCGCCCGCCTCGGCGTCGCCCACCACGAGCGCGGCCACGGCGCGTTCGCGCTCGCTGGATGTGAGGCTGCGCAGCCAGGGAATCTCGGCCAGCTCTGCCTCGGTGGGCGGGCGTTTGCGGTCGCGCAGGACGGTGCCGGAACGGGGGGAGGCGGAGATGTTCATGGGGTCAACCCGTCTAGGGAAAGTCCTAGGAGGGATGACCCCAGATTGTCGTCGAACCGACAACATGACGTCAAACGAAGACCTACCATGCGCCACATGACGGAATGCCCCAGCGGGGGCGTTCCTGGCACCGGCGCCATGGGGCCGGCCTCAGGAGACACGCATGCAACACACGTTCCCCCGGCTCTTGCTGGGCCACGCGAAAATCCGACCGCAGGGTGCGGCGATGCGCGAGAAGGAATACGGCATCTGGCAGACGACGACGTGGGCCGGCATGGCAGAGCTGGTCGAAGCGCTGGCCTGCGGCCTGCACCAGGCGGGGCTGCAACGCGGCGAACACCTGGTGGTCATCGGTGCCAACCGCCCGCGCCTGTACGCCACCATGCTGGCCGCGCAATCACTGGGAGCGATCCCCGTGCCGCTGTACCAGGACGCGGTGGCCGCCGAGTGCGTCTTCCCCATCAACAACGCCGAGGTGCGCTTCTGCGTGGTGGAAGACCAGGAGCAGGTCGACAAGATGCTCGAGATCCGCGAGCGCTGCCCGCAGCTCAGCCACATCTATTACGACGACCCGCGCGGCCTGCGCAACTACGACCAGCCCGGGCTGGGCAGCGTGGAAGCCCTGATCGCGGCGGGCCAGGCCCATTCGACGGCCCACCCGGGGCTGTTTCTCGAGCAGGTGGAACAGGGCAAGCCCGACGACGTGGCCGCGATGTTCTTCACCAGCGGCACCACCGGCAACCCGAAGGGCGTGGTGCACACCCACCGCACGCTGATCGATCGCGCCACCGTGGGCTCGAAGTTCGACCGGCTCACGCCCGCCGACGAGGTGCTGGCGTACCTGCCCCCGGCGTGGATCGGCCAGAACATCTTCAGCTACGCGCAGTGGCTGGCGGCGGGCTATGTGGTGAACTGCCCCGAGTCGGCGGCCACCGTCACCATCGACCTCAAGGAGGTCGGCCCGACCTACTACTTCGCGCCGCCCCGCGTGTTCGAAGGCCTGCTCACCAGCGTGATGATCCGCATGGAAGACGCGGGCGCGATCAAGCGCAGCATGTTCCACCGCTTCATGGCGCTGGCGCGCCGCGTCGGCCCCGACCGCATGGACGGCAAGTCGATCGGTCTCATTGATTCGATCAAGTACCGCCTGGGCGACTGGCTGGTCTATGGCCCGCTGCGCAACAACCTCGGCATGAGCCGAGTGCGCGTGGCCTACACCGCCGGCGAGGCCATCGGCCCCGACCTGTTCACCTTCTACCGCTCCATCGGCATCAACATCAAGCAGCTCTACGGCTCCACCGAAACCGCCGTGTTCGTCTGCCTGCAGCCCGACC
>VFQP010000277.1_pt1 | contig 120904 bp, 116 predicted proteins | sample 3512351 | NCBI WGS metagenome assembly VFQP01 (sample SAMN10412372, study PRJNA504923) | tailings metagenome | isolation source: Relicate 1 Philex TSF1 revegetated site | place: Philippines: Tuba, Benguet | collected 2017-08-29
GCTCGGCGATGCCGGTGCCTTCGATCAGCAGGTAGTCGTAGCGGCCGCTCGCGGCGAGCCGGCGGACCTCGGTCAGGAGGTCGTCCCGCAAGGTGCAGCAGATGCACCCATTGGTCATCTCAACCAGCTTCTCGTCGGTCCGCGACAGGTTCGCCCCGCCCTCGCGGACAAGGTCGGCATCGATGTTCACCTCGGACATGTCGTTGACGATGACCGCGACGCGGCGTCCCTCGCGGTTGTTGAGGATGTGATTGAGGAGCGTCGTCTTGCCGGCGCCGAGGAAGCCGGAGAGCACAGTGACGGGCAGGCGGCCGTCGGCGCGTCGAGGGGTAAGGGTCATGGCTCTCTTTCAATGTTATAGTATTACATAAATCACGAGCCTGCCCGCCTCGGCAAGAGGGTGTCTTTCCCCATCCGCCATCCGGACCTGCCATTGCGGATCGCTTGACTCCGGCGCGGCCCGATGCCAGTCCCGCGCACCTTCGAGAGGCTCGCGGGGTCCCCATGACCGTTTCATCGTCCAGATCGGCCTTCACTTTTCCCGGCCAGGGCAGCCAGGCCGTCGGCATGGGCAAGGCGCTGGCCGAAGCTTTCCCCGCTGCGCGGGCGGTGTTCGACGAGGTGGACGCGGCGCTCGGCGAAAAGCTCTCCGCGCTCATGTGGGACGGCCCGATCGAGACCCTGACCCTGACCGAGAACGCCCAGCCGGCGCTGATGGCCGCCTCGCTTGCCGGCATCCGCGCGCTTCAGGCCGAGGCGGGGCTGGACCTTGCGAAGGACGCGGCCTTCGTCGCCGGCCATTCGCTCGGCGAATATTCGGCGCTCGCCGCCGCCGGCGCCTTCTCCATCGGCGATGCGGCGCGCCTCCTGCGCATCCGCGGCAAGGCCATGCAGGCGGCGACCCCCGTGGGCGTCGGCGCCATGGCGGCGATTCTCGGCCTCGACTTCGATGCCGTCGTGGCGGTCGCCGCCGAGGCGGCGCAGGGCGAGGTCTGCCAGGCGGCCAACGACAATGGCGGCGGGCAGGTGGTCATTTCCGGCCACAAGGCGGCGGTGGAGCGCGCCTGCGAGATGGCCAGGGCGAAGGGCGCCAAGCGTGCCATTCCGCTGCCCGTCTCCGCGCCCTTCCACTGTTCGCTGATGCAGCCGGCCGCCGACGCCATGGCCGAGGCGCTGGCCAAGGTGAGCGTTTCGCGCCCGGTGGTCCCGGTCGTCGCCAATGTTCGCGCCGCGCCGGTCTCCGAACCGGCCGAGATCGTCGCCTGCCTCGTCGAGCAGGTCACCGGCACGGTGCGCTGGCGCGAATGCGTCGCGGCCATGGCGGCAGCCGGCGTCACCACCTTCTACGAGGTCGGGTCCGGCAAGGTGCTGACCGGCCTCGTCAAGCGGATCACGGACGGTGCGGTCGGCGTCGCCATCGGCACGCCTGACGACATCGCCGCCTTCAAGGCTTCGCGCGGCTGAGCGGATAAGGGATCACATCATGTTCGACCTGACCGGCAAGACCGCCCTCGTCACCGGCGCCACCGGCGGCATCGGCGGCGCCATCGCCGCCGCGCTTCATAGGCAGGGCGCGACCGTCGCGCTGTCCGGCACGCGCCGCGAGAAGCTCGAGGAACTGGCCGCGAGCCTTGGCGAGCGCACGCATGTCGTGCCGACCAACCTGTCCTCGGTGGAAGAGGTCGAAGCGCTGGTTCCCTCGGCCGAAAAGGCGATGGGCGGCCTCGACATCCTCGTCAACAATGCCGGCATCACCCGCGACAATCTCTTCATCCGCATGAAGGACGAGGAGTGGGATCAGGTCATCGCGGTGAATCTGACCGCGACCTTCCGCCTGACCCGCGCCGCCGCCAGGCTGATGATGCGCAAACGCTGGGGCCGCATCGTCTCGATCACCTCCGTCGTCGGCGTCACCGGCAATCCCGGACAGGGCAACTATGCGGCGTCCAAGGCCGGCATGATCGGCATGACCAAGTCGCTCGCGGCGGAAGTCGCCAGCCGCAACGTCACGGTCAACTGCGTCGCGCCGGGCTTCATCGAGACGCCGATGACCGATGCGCTGAACGACAAGCAGAAGGAGACGATCCTGACGCGCGTTCCGGCCGGCCGCCTCGGCAAGGCGGAGGAAATCGCCGCCGCCGCCCTCTACCTCGCATCGGAAGAAGCCGCTTACGTGACCGGCCAGACCCTGCACGTTAACGGCGGTATGGCCATGATTTAACACGGGAAAACGCTTCAGGGGGTGGCCGCTGGCAAATCCCTTGGCCCTGTGATAGAGAGCCATCAGGTTCGGGCAGGGGGCATCCCGACACGATCCAGAAATTACGGCGGCGCGGCTCGCCACCTGCAAGTCTTGACGCCGCACACCGCATCCGATCGAGGGCGGTGCCTAATCATCGGATGGAACGAGGATAATCTAATGAGCGATACCGCTGAGCGCGTGAAGAAGATCGTCGTGGAGCAGCTTGGCGTCGACGCCGAGAAAGTCATCCCGACCGCGAGCTTCATCGACGATCTCGGCGCGGACAGCCTCGACACCGTCGAACTCGTCATGGCCTTCGAGGAGGAGTTCGGCGTCGAGATTCCGGACGATGCCGCCGAGACGATTCTCACGGTCGGCGATGCCGTGAAGTTCCTCGAGAAGGCGACCAGCGCCTGATCGCGCGCCTGAAACTCGATTATCGACTTCGGAAGGGCCGGGGAGCGCGTAGCGTCTCCGGCTTTTCGTTCACCGGGCGGGAGTGGTGAAACGATGATGCGCCGTGTTGTTGTCACCGGGATGGGCCTGCTCACGCCGCTGGGCTGCGGTGTCGAGGAGACCTGGTCGCGGCTGGTTCGCGGCGACAGCGGCGCATCGAAGGTCGAGCACTTCGACGTCTCCGACATCGCCGCCAGGATCGCCTGCCAGATTCCGCGCGGCGACGGCACCGGCGGCACCTTCAATCCAGACATGTGGATGGAGCCGAAGGAGCAGCGCAAGGTCGACCAGTTCATCGTCTTCGCCATGGCCGCGGCCAAGCAGGCGCTCGACGATGCCGGCTGGCATCCCAGGACCCCCGACGAGCAGAACGAGACCGGCGTGCTCATCGGCTCCGGCATCGGCGGCATCGACGGCATCGCGGAGGCGGCCCTGCTGCTGCGCGAGAAGGGCCCGCGCCGCATCTCCCCGTTCTTCATCCCCGGCCGGCTGATCAATCTCGCGGGCGGCTACGTTTCCATCGCTCACGGCCTCAAGGGCCCTAACCATGCCGTCGTGACGGCCTGCTCGACCGGCGCGCACGCCATCGGCGATGCCGCCCGCCTCGTCGCCTTCGGCGATGCCGAGGTCATGGTCGCCGGTGGCACCGAATCGCCGATCAGCCGCCTGTCGCTGGCCGGCTTCTCCGCCTGCCGCGCGCTCTGCACGGCCTTCAACGACGAGCCGACCCGCGCCTCGCGCCCCTATGACCGCGACCGCGACGGCTTCGTGATGGGCGAGGGCGCCGGCATGGTCGTCGTCGAGTCCTACGAGCACGCCAAGGCGCGCGGCGCGAAGATCTACGCCGAGGTGATCGGCTACGGCCTGTCGGGCGATGCCCACCACATCACTGCCCCGGCCGAGGACGGCGACGGCGCGTTCCGCTGCATGCAGGCCGCCGTGAAGCGCGCCGGCATCACGCCCGGCGACATCGACTACATCAACGCCCACGGCACCTCGACCATGGCCGACGGCATCGAACTGAAGGCCGTCGAGCGCCTCGTCGGCAACGCCGCCTCGACCGTGTCGATGTCCTCGACCAAGTCGTCCATCGGCCACCTGCTCGGCGCTGCCGGCGCGGTCGAGGCGATCTTTTCGATCCTCGCGATCCGCGACCAGGTGGCCCCGCCGACGCTCAATCTCGACAATCCCGACGTCGAGACGGCGATCGATCTGGTGCCGCATGTCGCCCGCAAGCGCTCCATCGAAACCGTGCTGTCCAACTCGTTCGGCTTCGGCGGCACCAATGCTTCCGTGATATTCAGGGCTGCGGCCTGAGGCGAATCCCGTCTTTCGCCACATTCCCTCCGCATCACTACGGATGACGCGCGCCCCTCATCAGAGCTGAGACGAATGAACGATTCTTCCGGCCCCTTCACGCCGCAGAACGGCTCCCGCCCGGCCCTCAAGTCCCCGCGTGCCGCCCTCGAGCCCGAGGCCGCGCCGCCGCCGCCGCCCGCCTCGCGCCATGCCCGCAACCAGTGGGTGGTGATCGGCAACCTGATCATGTCGATCCTGCTGGTCGGCCTGGTCGGCAGTCTTCTCGGCTTCGTCTATGCGCGGCAGGCCTTCGTCGCGCCCGGCCCGCTGCAGCAGGACCGCGCCGTCTTCATCGAGCGCGGCTCGACGGCGGAGCAGGTGGCCCAGACGCTGGAGCGCAACGGCGTCATCAACAGCGCGCTGGTCTTTTCCGGCGCAGTCCAGCTTTACGGCGTGCGCGGCGACCTGAAATGGGGCGAGTACATGTTCCCCAGGGGCGCCTCGACCGCCGAGGCGCTGGCCATCGTGCTCGAAGGCAAGCCGATCGAGTACCGCATCACCATCCCCGAGGGGCTGACCTCCGAGCAGATCGTCGGGCGCCTGCGCGACAACGACGTGCTGACCGGCGACATCGCGCGCATTCCGCGCGAGGGATCGCTGCTGCCCGACACCTACCGCTTCACCCGCGGCACGTCGCGCCAGCAGATGGTCGATCAGATGACGCAGTTCCAGAACCGCCTCGTCCAGCAGATCTGGGCGCGGCGCGGACCGGACCTGCCGATCCGCACGCCTGAGGAATTGGTCATCCTCGCTTCCATCGTGGAGAAGGAGACCGGCAAGGCCGAAGAACGCCCGCGCGTTGCCGGCGTCTTCGTCAACCGCCTGACGCGCCGCATGCGCCTCCAGTCCGACCCGACCATCGTCTATGGCATCGTCGGCGGCCGTGGTTCGCTGGGGCGGGGGATTCTTGCCTCCGAGATCCAGCGGCTGACACCCTACAACACCTATCAGATCGACGGCCTGCCCCCGACGCCGATCGCCAATCCCGGCCGCGCCGCCATGGAGGCCGTCGCCAATCCGGCCCGGCACCGCGACCTGTTCTTCGTCGCCGACGGCACGGGCGGCCATGCCTTCGCCGAGACGCTGGAACAGCACAACCGCAACGTCGCCAACTGGCGGCGGATCGAGCGCGAGCGGGGCAGCCCGGACGCTGGGCAGGACCGCTCGACCACGGCCGACACGCCCGCGCCAGCAGCCGCGGGAACGCCCCCGCGCGCGACGCGCTGACACCTTCGCCGGCGGCCGCGCTTGACCGCCGGCGCGCGGCGACTTACCGCCTGCCAGTCAGCGCAGTCCCGAGGTTTCCATGGCCCTTGCAAGCATGACCGGATTCGCCCGGTCGGAAGGCGTCTCCGGCGCGTCTGTCTGGGCGTGGGAGATCAAGTCGGTCAATTCCAAGGGGCTCGACATCAAGTTGCGCCTGCCCGGCGGAATGGATGCGGTCGAGGCGGCGGTGCGCCAGAAGATCGCGGCGGCCGTCACGCGCGGCAGCATCTTCGCCTCGCTGAACGTCAAGCGCGAGGCGGCCGTCAGCGAAGTTCGCATCAACGAGACGGTGCTGGCCCAGGTGGCCGAGGCGGCCCGGCTGATCGCCGAGCGCATTGACGCCCGCGCTCCCGCCATCGACGGCCTGCTGCAGATTCGCGGCGTCGTGGACGTGGTCGAGCCGGAAGAGGGCGAGGACGAGCGGCAGGCGCTGCAGGCGGCCGTGCTGGCCGGCCTCGACAGGGCGCTGGCCGGGCTCTCGGCCATGCGCGCCTCGGAGGGCGCGGCGCTGGAGGCGGTGATGGCTGTCCGCCTGGACGAGATCGCCGCGCTCAAGAAGGATGCAGAGGACAATCCGGCGCGCCGGCCGGAAGCGATCCGCGCCCGCCTCGCTGAGCAGGTCGCGGCCCTTCTCGACACCGGCAAGGCCTTCGATCCCGACCGCCTGCACCAGGAGGCGATCCTGCTGGCGGCCAAGGCCGATATCCGCGAGGAGCTCGACCGGCTCGACGCCCACGTCGCCGCGGCCCGCAAGCTGCTCGCCGATGGTGGGCCGGTCGGCCGCAAGCTCGACTTCCTCGCGCAGGAGTTCAACCGCGAGACCAACACGCTCTGCTCGAAGGCCAACGACGTGTCGCTGACCGCCACGGGCCTCTCGCTCAAGGCTGCCGTCGAGCAGTTCCGCGAGCAGGTGCAGAACCTGGAGTGAGCCCATGACCCGCCAGGATTCGACCCGCCAGGATTCGACCCGCCAGGATTCGACTGCCACCGACATGGCCGACCCGGTCCTCGCCCGCCGCGGCCTGATGCTGATCCTCACCTCGCCATCAGGCGCGGGAAAGTCGACGCTGACCCGCCAGCTTCTCCAGAACGAGACGGACATCGCCCTGTCGGTCTCGGTCACCACGCGCTCGCGCCGCAAGGACGAGATCGACGGAGTGCACTACCACTTCATCGATCGCGTCGCCTTCGAGCGGATGCGCGATGCCGGCGAACTGCTCGAATGGGCCGAGGTCCACGGCAATTTCTACGGTACGCCGCGCCAGGCGGTGGAGGATGCGCTCTCCGCCGGCAAGGACGTTCTGTTCGACATCGACGTTGCCGGCGTCAAGCAGCTCGCGGAGCTGGTGCGCGAGGACATGGCGACGGTGTTCCTGCTGCCGCCCTCCGTCAGCGAGCAGATTTCGCGCCTGCGCAGGCGCGCGAGCGACGAGGAGGCATCCATCCTGCGCCGCCTGAAGACCGCCCGCGCCGAGATCGGGCACTGGCGCGACTTCGACTACATCCTCGTCAATGACGACCTCGGGCGCGCCTTCGCCGAGTTGCGCGCCATTCTTCACGCCGAGCGGCTGAAGCAGCGCCGGAGGCCGAAACTGGAGGCGCTGATCGGCGAACTCGGCCGCGACCTCGACAAGATTCTGGAAGCCGGGCGCCTGCCGTCCTGAGCGCGCTCAGGGCGCGTCCAGCAGGCGCGCCAGCCGGCAGAACTCATCGATCGTCAGCGTCTCCGCGCGGGCCGTGGGATCGAGGCCGGCCGCCCCGATCAGCGCCATGGGATCGCGCCCGAGGCCCCTGAGGCTCTGGCGGATCATCTTGCGGCGCTGGCCGAAGGCGGCTGCCGTCACGCGCTCCAGTGCGCCGACGCGGCAGGGGATAGGCTCCGCGCGCGGCACGAGATGCACCACCGACGAGGTCACCTTCGGCGGCGGCACGAAGGCCGAGGGGCCGACATCGAAGGCGATCCGCGCCTCGGTGCGCCAGCCGGCGAGCACGCCGAGCCGGCCGTAGGCGTCGGCCCCGGGCGCGGCGACGATGCGCTGCGCGACCTCCTTCTGGAACATCAGCGTCAGCGACTGATACCAGGGCGGCCAGCGGTCGAGCGTCAGCCAGCCGGTGAGCAATTGCGTGCCGACATTGTAGGGCAGGTTGGCGACGATCCGGGCCGGCGCGCCGCCGATATGGGGCGTGAGGTCCACCTCCAGCGCATCGCCCTCGATGACGGTCAGCCTTCCGGGATAATGCGCGGCGATCTCCGCCAGCGCCGGCAGGCAGCGCGGATCGCGCTCGACGGCGATGACCCGGGCCGCGCCGCCGGCGAGCAGCGCGCGGGTGAGCCCGCCCGGTCCGGGGCCGATCTCGACCACGGTGGCGCCTTCCAGCGGACCGGAGGCGCGGGCGATCCGGCTGGTCAGATTGAGGTCGAGCAGGAAGTTCTGCCCGAGCGACTTCTTCGCCATCAGGTCGTGCCGGGCGATGACCTCGCGCAGCGGCGGCAGATCGTCGACCGCGCCCACGCCGTCAGGTCCGCGGCCTGGCGAGGCGGCCGGCCAGCGCGATGGCGTGCATCAGGCTGGAGGGCCGTGCCTTGCCCGTGCCCGCGAGCGAGAAGGCCGTGCCGTGGTCGGGCGAGGTGCGGATGAAGGGCAGGCCGAGCGTGACGTTGACGCCCTCGTCGAAGGCCAGCGTCTTGACCGGCACCAGCACCTGGTCGTGATACATGCCGAGGGCGACGTCGTAGCTTTGGCGGGCCTCGGGGTGGAACAGCGTGTCGGCGGGATGCGGGCCGGTGGCCGCGATGCCGATGCGGTTCAGCTCGGCGACGGCCGGGGCGACGATGTCGCCATCCTCGCTGCCGAGCAGCCCGTCTTCGCCCGCATGCGGATTGAGCCCGCATACGGCGAGGCGCGGCGCGGCGATCCCGAACCGCGTCGCGAGGTCGTGGGCGACGATGGCGCCGGTCTCGACGATCAGGTTGGTGGTGAGGCGTGCCGGCACGTCGGCAAGCGGCATGTGGATCGTGACCGGCACCACCGCGAGATCGCGGCTCCAGATCATCATGATGGGTCGGACAGGCCCGACGCGGAAGGGGCGCGCCAGTTCGCCGAGGAACTCGGTATGTCCCGGATGCTGGAAGCCGGCGGCGGCCAGAACCGATTTGGCGATGGGATTGGTGACGATCGCCCGCGCCCGGTTTGAACGGATGTGGTCGACGCCCGCGCGGATGGCTTCGATCACCACGAAGGCCGTATCGGCCGTCGGCTCGCCCGGCCGGTCCTCGACCGTGTCCTCAAGCGCCACGACCGGCAGGCCGAAGGCGAAGCTGTCGATGGCTTCCTCCGGCAGCACCTCGACGATGGGCACGCCGATCCCGAGCCGGGCGGCGCGCTTCTCCATCAGGTCGGGGTCGCCGATGAGATAGAAGGGCGGCAGTTGCAGGCTGGCGCGGTCGCGCCAGGCCATCAGGGCGATGTCCGGCCCGATCCCGGCCGGCTCGCCCATGGTCACCGCGATCGGCAGCATGGCGATGCCTCAGCTACGCCCGCCGCGGCCGTCCTTGTATTCGATTACCGCCGTGCGCCGGATGCGGGCGAGATATTCGCGCGAGATGCGCTGCATCTCGGCGGTCTGGATCTCGTCGCGCGCCTGATTGCGGACCGTCGTGTCGTTGGCGTTGATGTCTTCCTTGGCGCAGACGGCGACCATCTCGATGCCCTGCTGCGTGCGGCTCGGCTGGGTCAGCTTGCCGACGGCGGTCTGATCCAGCACCTGGCGGAACTGCGGCGACAGGTCGGTGCTCAGCCGGCGGAACTGCTCGCGCACGGCCGAGTCCGGAAGGCGGTTCACCTGCTCCATATCGGTCGCGCAGCTCGAGAAGCGGCCGCGCAGGGCATTGGCTTCGGCGAGACGCTGGGCGACGCGGGCAGGGGGCGCATTGGCCGGCACCAGAAGGACGATTGGCCGCAGCACATAGTTCACCGAGCGCGTGTTGCCCTGCTGGCGGCGGGAGATGGCGTCGGCGAGCTGGGTGTCGGTCACGAAGATCGTGCGGCCGTAGCGGGCGCCGACGATGTTCGACCAGGACAGGTCGGCGCGCAGCTTGCCGCGATAGACGCGCGGCTCGATGCCCTGCGCCCGCAGTACCTGGTCGAAGCCGCGCGGGTCGATGCCCGAGCGCTGGGCGACCTGCGCATAGGCGGCGTTGACCTGCTGTTCGCTGGCCTCGACCTTGAAACGCCGGGCCTCGCTGAACTTGACGCGGTCGTTGATCAGGTCTTCGAGCGCCTGCTCGCGCGAGTGCGGCCGGCCCTCGCGGACCTGCAGCAGGCGCTGGCGCTGGGGAATGTCGAAGCTCGTGATCGGCAGCCCGTTGACGATCACGATCACCTGGCCGTCCTGCGCGGAGGCGGGAACGGCAGCGGTCGTGAGGGTCACCGCGAGGGCGGCTGCGAGGAACGGACGCGCGAAGGTCATGGCTGCGCCTTCCTTGGGTTGATGGCGGGGAAAGGCTCCGTTGCGCAAGACGGTGGCGCAATCAGGGCAGCGGGGCCGTTTACTGCGCCGGTGAGTTGAACCAGTTCGACACGTTCTGCGACAGGGTCAGTTCGCCGATGGTCCGCAGATTGAAGCGGAACATGAAGCGGTGGACGTCACGCGTCGTGGTGACATTGTTGAGCGTCACCACCTCGGCGGCGAAGTCGCGCGAATAGTAGAAGCCGAGCTGCATGGCGTCGTCGAGGTAATTCACGCCGAGGGTCAGGCCCTCGATCTTGTTCCGCTCGGTGATCGGCAGCGTGTTGGTGAAATTGGCCGCCAGGTTCTGCCGCTCGAACGAGAAACGCGCAGCGCCGTAGAGCGTCCAGTTGGTCGCGACCGTATAGGAGAGCGCGGCGCCCACGCCGCTGCGCGGCACGATGTAGCCGAGCACGGGCTGCGGCGCGAGATAGGCATAGGTGCCGGTGACGGCGACATTGCCGAAGCGGCCGGTGGCATCGACTTCCGCGCGCTGGACGGCAAGGGTCCGCTCGTCGAAGCGCCCGCGCGCCGAGAACCGGAAATTGCTGTCCATCTGGTACATGAAGCGCGCGACATAGTCCGATCGCGGCTTGTCGAGGCCGGAATTCGCGCCTGCGCTCGCCATGTCCACGCCGGTGCCGACGATGTTCGGATCGCCATAGGCGAACGAATTGAGGCCGAACAGGTGCAGCGACTGGCCGAACAGCACGTTGACGCTGGAGCCGTTGACGAAGCGGTGGGTGACGTTGAGGCCGTAGTTCAGCCGCCCGCCGCCCTCGACGCGGTCCCAGCCCGAGAACTTGTTCGTCTGGAACAGGCTCGTGTCGTCGAAGACGAGGCTCTGTGCGTCCTCGTTGGGGATGCGGCCGATATTGGTCTCGTTCGGGCGGGCGATGAACTGGACGATCGGCTCGACGACCGTGGTGCCGTATTCGGTGCCCGCGATCCACGGATAGCGGTAGGTCATGCCGACCGTCGGCATGAGGCGCGTGTGCTGCTGGCCGCTGCCAGTCGCCAGCCGGTCGAACGAGCCGAGAACCGCGGCATTGTCCTTCAGATGGTGGTAGGTCACGTCGCCGCGCACCGAAACGAAGGGCTCCCAGACCTGGCCGAGGGCGTCGGTGATGCGCCGCCGCCATGCGACTTCCGCCGAGGCGCGCGAATAGGTGCCGTCGATGCCGTTCACGAGGCAGTTGGCCGGATCGAGGTTCACGCCCGGCACGCGCGGCTGGAGCCGGTTGCAGGTGATCGGAACGAGGGGATTGCGGACCGAGATGTCGGCCGCCTCGCGCGACAGGCTGACGATGCTCGTCCGCCAGGAGAGTTCGCCGCCGACGACCGAGCGGTCATAGACGCGGAAATAGTCCAGCACCGGATGGGTGACCGGCAGCACCTTGTTGTCGACGTCGGTCGCCGTGATGCCGACATAGCGCGTGGTCGACAGGTCGAACCAGCTCCGCTCGCCCTGTCCGCGCAGGAACAGGCGGGAATTGGCCTCGGTCTGTCCCGGCAGCATCAGGGAGTAATCCCTGAGGAAGGCCGTGTCGGACATCAGGTTGAGGTCCCAGCCCACCGACCAGCGCTCGGTCAGGCGGAACATGCCGGTCGTGTGGACGATACCGCGGAAGCTGCGGTTGCCGACTTCCGGCGTGCCGTCCGAATAGGTGAAGGCGCCGCGGTCCTGCTGGAAGATGCCGGCGCCGCGGATCGTGTAGTAGCCGCTCTCGAAACCGTGCCGCCACTCGACGACGGGCATGAAGCCCTGCCGGAGGTAGTAGCGCGGCGCGATCAGCAGGTCGTAATTGGCCTGGATGTTCCAGAAATAGGGCACCTCGATGCCGATGCCCGTGCGGTTCGAGCCCGCGACGCCCGGCATCAGGAACCCCGAGGCCTTCCGCACGGTCGGATCGGGCGCCTGCATGTAGGGCATGTAGGCGATCGGCAGGCCGAACATCTCGAACCGGGCATCCTCGAAATAGATCATCCGCTCGGATTCGCGGTGGATGATCCGCTTCGACTTGATGACCCAGGTCGGCGGCTTGGTCTGGTCGGCGCGGCAGGAATCGCAGGCGGTATAGGCGGCCCGCTCGAAGATGGTGGTCTCGCCGCCCTCGCGCGTCACGTTGGCCGCGCCGATGAAGCGCCGGTCCGGCGTCTCCAGGTTCAACGACCGGACGAAGCCGTCGGCGAAATTCTGGTCGAATTCGAGATCCTGCGCGTGGGCGATGACGCCCGAGGGCTCGGTGATCCGGACGTTGCCGGTGGCGCGCACGCGGTTGGCGCGCTGGTCGTAGGTGACGAGGTCCGCCTCGATGGTGCGGCCGTCGTAATAGATCTGCACCCGGCCGCGCGCGGAAACCCGGCTCGTCCGCTCGTCATAGACGAGCTGGCTGGCGTTCACCTGCATGGGCGAGCCGCGCTGCGTCGTCGTGAAGGTCGGCGGCGCGCCCGGCAACTGCCCCGGCGCTTCCGACGCTGGGGAGCGCGTCGACGGCTGGTTCTGGATGACGGTCGGGTCCTGGATGAACAGGCGCCGCTCGACCGGGTCGGCGGGCATCGACTGGGCGCGTGCGGGCGCGAACCCTCCCGCCGCGACAAGCAGCGTCAGCGCGCTTGCGGTCACGGTCAGGGCGGGGCGGGCGATTCGGGTCGAAGAAGCCGGAGGCCGGATGGATGCGCGGCGCATCAACCATCCTCCTGCTTCAAAAGAACCATGAAACCCATCAACGCACCGATAAATGCAGGCGACCAGGCCGCGAGCACCGGAGGCACCAGATTGGAGCGCCCGAGATTCCCAGCCAGTTCGGACCCCACGTAAAGCAAAAATCCGGCGACGACGCCACCCAGAATCGTCCGGCCGAGACCGCCGAGCCGCGCGAACCTGAGGGACGCTGCGGCAGCCACCAGCACCATGGCGACGAGCAGGAGAGGGCGGGCCAGCAGAAGCTGGTACTGGAGCTCGAACCGGGCGGCCGGGAGCCCTGAGCGCCGCGCCAGCTCGATGAACTCCGGAAGCTCCCAGAACGAGACCTGCTCGGGCATGACGAAGCTCTGCTGGACCTGCTCGGCGGTCAGCCGGGTGTCGAGGCGCAGCGTCTCATGATTCTCAGGCTCGCGCCCGACCGGCGTCACCCGCGCCTTGTTGAGCTGCCAGTAGCCGTCGAACAGGTCGGCGCTGTCCGCGTCGATCCGCTCCTTGAAACTGTTGTCGGTATTGTAAGCAAGGACGCTGACGCCGGTGAGCCGCTGCCCCCGGCTGGTGGCGGAGGCGGCGTTGATCACCGCCTGTCCCGACGGGGTCGCCTGCCGCAGCCAGAAGTTCGTGCGGGACTCCGCGACATAGACGCGCCCGAAGAGCTGGGATTCCAGCTTCATCGATCGTTCGCGGAAGTCGGAGGCGACGGGATTGTAGACGGTCGCTGCAAAGACGCCGATCAGCAGGGCGACGATGATGGCCGGCGCCAGGAACTGCCAGGCCGACAGTCCCGCAGCGCGCGCGACGACCAGTTCCAGCTTTCGGGAGAGGCCGAGGAAGCACAGCATCGCGCCGACCAGCACCGCGAAGGGCAGCACGACCTCCACGAAGGCCGGCACGCGGTAGATGGTGAGGAGGGCGACGAGCTGGGTGGGAGCCCGCGTCGAATCTTCCACCCGCCGAAGCTGCTCGACAAAATCGACGATCAGCACCAGCCCGAACGTGCCGAGGAACGTGCTTCCCACCGCCCCGACGAACTTGCGGGTCATGTAGCGCGAGAAGGTCGAGACGATCACGCCCGGTCTCCCGCCGCGAACCGCTCGGTCACGCGCTGGACGATCCGGTCGGAAAGGTCGCCGAAATAGGCGGAGACAGCCTGTGGCGCCCGCGGCTTGAGCCAGCCGAGCGAGATTGCGCCGAACAGCACGATGGTCGCGAGCGGAATGAGATAGACGAGCGGTACGGCGGCCGGCCGCGCCGCGACCATGCCGGACACGGCGAAGCCCAGTCCGCGGACAGCGGCCATCGCGGCGATCGCGCCGGCGATCGCGGTGCCCCGGCTCTGCCGGGTCGTGCGGGCATGTCCCAGCATGGCGAACGCAATACACATCATGGCCAGCGGGTAGAGCGGCGCGGCGAACCTGTCGTGCAGCTCCTGTCGAAACCGTCCCTGCCACCGTTCCAGCATGGGATCGGCGGGGTTCGGATTCATGAGTTCGGACGTATAGCGCTCCGATGGTCTATAAATAGTTTCCGCAGCCTGGGTGAGCTGCGACAGGTCGAAGGCATAGCGCTCGAACACCACGATGGACGTATTGCCGTCCTTCATCTCGCGGCGCTGCAGGTTGCCGTTCTCCAGCACGAAGAACGTGCCCTGCGGCTGCTCGCTGATCACGCCGCGTTCGGCGACATAGGTCATGTGGACGGCGTTGTCGCGGGTGTCGGATACGACGATGCCGAGCAGCACGCCGCCCGGCGCGCGGTCGCGGATATGGAAGGTGAGGCCACGGTCGGCCTGGGTGAACTGGCCGGGCCGCACGATGGCAGTGAGGAGATTGGCCTGCACCTGCGTCAGCAGCAGGCGGAAATGCCGGATCGAGGAGGGCGTCAGCCACAGCGACAGCGAGCCGACCAGCACCATGACCATCGCGGTCAGGACCAGCAGGGGGCGTGCGAGCCGGACCGGCGAGACGCCCGCCGCCGCCATGACGATCAGCTCGGAATCGCCGTTCAGCTTGTTCAGCGTCTGCATCACCGCGATGAACAGCGCGATCGGCGCGATCAGCGCCAGCAGGACCGGCACGCCGAGGCTGGTCATCAGGAAGAACAGCGCGATGGTCTGGCCGCTATTGGTCACGAGGTCGAGCTGCCGCAGGACCTGCGTGATCCAGACGACCAGCGTCAGGATGAACAGGCCCGCGACGAAGGCGACCAGCGCCTGCCGGAAAATGTAGCGTTCGAGGGATCCCATTTCCGGCTCATGCTCGCAGGCGGAAGTTCAGCTCGTCAGCTGGCCGCCCGCTGATCGATCCATCAGGGGTAGTGGCCGATCGTGGCATCCGCAAGGTCGCAGGGCCGATTCCCGCTGGGGCGTCTCCCCCCGGCCACAACCTCGCGATAGTGTGTCTCCTGCAGGCGTTGTGCCTGATTCCATTGCGCTTCACCCTCGGGCCCATGCCAGACAGCCTCAAGATCACCTTCGCCCCGCTCGGATCGGCCCCCTCGGGGCTCGTCGTCATCCTGGCTGCTACCGACCTCGCGCTCGCCAAATCGGCAGCAGCCGTGCTGGCGCCCGCCAAGGACCTGCTCGCGCGCGCAGCGGCCGCGGACGGGTTCAAGGGCGGTTCCGGCTCGTTCCTGGACATCGTCGCGCCGGAAAAGCTTTCCGCGACGCGCCTGCTCGTCGCGGGCGCCGGCAAGCCGGCCGAATGGAAGGAACTCGACGTCATCCGCCTCGGCGGCGCCATTTGCGGCCGCCTGCCGGACGCGGTCACCGACGCGACGATCCTTGCCGACACGGCTGCCGGGCCGCTCTCGGCCGATCAGGCGGCGGATCTCGCGCTCGGCCTGCGCCTGCGCTTCTACGCCTTCGACCGCTACAAGACGAAGAAGAAGGACGGCGACGAAGGGCCGAAAAAGCGCTCCGTGACCATCCTGGTCGCGGACGAGAAGGCCGCGCGCAAGGCGTTCAAGTCCCGCGAGGGTGTCGCCGACGGCGTCGATGTCGCCCGCGACCTCGTCAACGAGCCGCCCAACGTGCTCTCGCCGCCGGAATTCGCCAGGCGCGCCTCCGCGCTGGAGCGTCTCGGCGTCGATGTCGAGATTCTCGGCGAGAAGGAAATGAAGAAGCTCGGCATGGGCGCGCTGCTGGCGGTGGGGCAGGGCTCCCGCAAGGAAAGCCAGATGGTCGTCATGCGCTGGGACGGCGGCAAGGACGGCGCGGCCCCAGTCTGCCTCGTCGGCAAGGGCGTCTGTTTCGACACCGGCGGCATCTCGCTGAAGCCCGGCGAGGGCATGCAGGACATGAAGGGCGACATGGGCGGGGCTGCCGCCGTCGTCGGCGCCATGCACGCGCTGGCCGCGCGCAAGGCCAAGGTCAACGTGGTCGGCATCATCGGCCTCGTCGAGAACATGCCCGACGGCAACGCCTACCGCCCCGGCGACATCCTGACCTCGATGTCCGGCCAGACCATCGAGATCATCAACACCGACGCCGAGGGCCGGCTCGTCCTCGCCGACCTGCTCTGGTACGCCAAGGGCCGCTTCCAGCCCAAGTTCATGATCAATCTCGCCACCCTGACCGGCGCGATCATGGTGGCGCTCGGCAGCGAGCATGCCGGCCTGTTCAGCAACAACGACGACCTCGCGCAGAACCTGACGGCCTCGGGTCTTGCCACTGGCGAGCGCGTCTGGCGCATGCCGCTCGCTTCCGAATACGACAAGCTCATCGACAGCCAGTTCGCCGACATGAAAAACACCGGCGGGCGCTTCGGCGGCGCGATCACCGCGGCGCAGTTCCTCCAGCGCTTCGTCGGCGATACGCCCTGGGCGCATCTCGATGTCGCCGGCACGGCCATGAATTCGGTGAAGAACGACCTGAACCGCTCATGGGGCGGCGGCTGGGGTGTTCGCCTGCTCGACCGGCTGGTGGCCGACGCCTGCGAGAAGTAGGAAATTGCTGGAATGCCGAGCTAGGGTACAGGTCTCCACGTCATGGCCGGGCCTGTCCCGGCCATCCACGACTTGAACACGACGCCGAAGGAAGTCGTGGATGGCCGGGACAGGCCCGGCCATGACGCGAGGAGGCGGTGACCTTTCGGCCGGGCGTGACATGCCTGCGCTGAGCCATGCGAAAACGACGGAACTCGTGACCGACATCCTGTTCTACCATCTGCAGCACCAGCCGCTCGAAAGGGTCTTGCCGGTGCTGCTCGAAAAATCGGTGGAACGGGGATGGCGCGTCGCTGTCGAGGCGACCTCGCCCGAGCGCGTCGATGCGCTCGACGCGCTGCTCTGGACCTATTCGGACGAGAGTTTCCTGGCGCATGGCACCGACCGCGACGCCGACGCGGCTGCTCATCCGGTCCTGATCACCACGGAGTCGGGCCGCCCGAACGATGCGACGGTCCGCTTCCTGATCGACGGCGCGCCGCTTCCCGCCGATATGGCGACGTATGAGCGCATCGTGCTCATGTTCGACGGCAACGACCCCGACGCCGTCGACCGCGCGCGCGATCAGTGGAAGGAAGCCAAGGCCGGCGGCCATGCCTGCACCTACTGGCAGCAGAGCGAGGCGGGCCGCTGGGAGAAGCGGGCGTGAGCGACCCCGGCGACGCGGGCCGCCCGCGCGGGTTCATCGACGGCGCAGCGCGCTTCGAATATGCCCGGCTCGCGATCTCGATCTTTCTGACCGCGATGACCAACCAGCAGGCCGTCATGCTGGCGGTCGTCTGGGAAGAGGCGGGCTTCCCGCACCGCGACATCGGCCTGCTGATCGCCATCTACGGCATTCCGCTGGTGCTGATGAGCCTGTTTTCGGGCCTGGTCGCCAATCGGATCGGCCTTCTGCCGACGGTGCGCATCGGCGCGGTGCTCACCTGCCTCGGCCTCGCGAGCCTTGCCGTCACCTATGACAGCTTCTTCGGCTCGCTGGCCTCGCGCCTCGTTCAGGGCATCGGCTTCGCGCTGTTCCACGCCCCGGTCATGACCTACGGCACCACGCGGCTGACGCAGGAGCGGTTCATCCAGCTCTTCGGCCTGCTTTCGGCCATGGCGCCGCTGCCCTATGCCTTCGGACCGATCCTCGCCGAATACATTTATCACGGCTATGGCGCGCGCATCTTCCTGCTGCTCGGCAGCCTGCCGGGCCTTCTCGCCCTGCCGCTGCTCTGGACCGTGCGCCCCGGCGAGAAGGCAACGCCCGAAGTCGGCGGCCTCACGGCACTGTTGACCTCGCGGCGGATCTTCCTGCCCATGCTGGCGGCGGTGGTTTACGGCTCGATGTTCGGCTTCATCAGCGCCTATATGGCGCCGCTCATGCTGGAGCGCGGCATGACGGTGGGTGCCTTCTTCACCTCCTTCACCTTGTCGATCTTCGGCGCGCGGTTCGGGCTCCTCGCTCTGGTCGAGAATGTCGATCGCCGGCTGGTGGTCGCGGGCGGCGCGGTCGTCCTGGCGGCGGGGCTCCTGCTCGCGGCCTTCGCGCACAACGCGACCTTTGCGGTCGCTGCCGGCTTCGTCTTCGGCCTCGGCCATTCCGTCGGTTTTCCGGTCATCTCCGCCTGGATCTGCGACGGGACCCCGCCGGAGAAGCGCGCCATCCCGCTCGCTCTGTTCAACGCGACGTTCTTCGCCGCGATCACCTTCGTCGCCCTGCCGGCGAGCGTCGCCATCGGCCGCTTCGGCTATGCGCCGGTCATGACTTTCATCGCCGCGACCGGCATCGTTCTGGCCGCGGTCATGGTGTCCGCCTGGATGAGGCGGTTCCGCATTCCATAAGCGCCGTCGATGGGCGGCTTCATGTGTTCTCATTGGTCTGATGCCACGATGCTGACAGAATGCTGTCAGTAGTCCTGTCGGAGCATCACCGCATGAGACCGTCGGACCGACTCTTCCAGATCATCCAGATCCTGCGCCGTTCACGCCGGCCGCTGACCGCCGAGGCGATCGCGACCGAACTCGAAACGTCCAAGCGCACGATCTACCGCGACATCTCGGCCCTTGTCGGCCAGCGCGTGCCGATCCGCGGCGAGGCGGGCCTCGGCTACGTGCTCGAAGGCGGGTTCGACCTGCCGCCGCTCATGCTGACGGCCGACGAGATCGAGGCCGCAGCCCTCGGCGCGCGCTGGGTGCAGTCGCGCGGCGACCCGGCGCTGGCCCGTGCGGCGGAGGACCTCATCGCCAAGCTCGCGGCCATCGTGCCCGAGCGCCTGCGCGACCTTGCCCTCGATCCCGCCTCGCGAACGGGGCCGGCCTGGGAGCCGACGCCGGACCGGATCGATGTCGCCCGGGTCCGCGGCTGGATACACGAAGGCAAGAAGATATCGCTCGGCTACAACGACGAGCAGGGCAGGGCGACGGAGCGCGTCATCTGGCCGGTCGCGGTCGGCTATTTCGACAGCGTCCGCCACCTCGTCGCCTGGTGCGAATTGCGCAAGGATTTCCGCAGTTTCCGCACCGACCGCATCCGCGAGGCAGCCTTCCTCGACGACCGCTATCCCGAGCGCCCCAGCGTCCTGCGCGCGCGCTGGCGCAAGACGCTGAAGGAGCACTGAGCGGGGCCGCCTTCACCCTCCCCTGGAGGGGGAGGGTCGGCCGCCCCTCAGGGCGGCCGAGGTGGGGTGGTGAATGCCCCACATGGCAACGGTCGCGCTGCTGAAACCGTCCTCGTTCGCTGCAATCCACCCCACCCCGATCTCGCTCCGCTCGATCGACCCTCCCCCTCCAGGGGAGGGTAAGGCGGGCCCGCGCTTGACTATCGGCCGGCCGTGAGCGGCAGCCGAGCTACCCCGCCGCCTCCAGTTCCCCGCTGGCCTCAAGCCAGGCTTCCTCGGCCTCGGCGAGCTGGCGTTCCCGCACGCCGCGCGTCTTCGCGGCCTGAGCGGCGCTGTCCGGATGGGCCTCGAAATAGCCGGGCTGGGCAAGGATGCGGTCGATCTTCGCGATATCCGCGCGCAGCCGGTCCATCGTCGCCTCGATCTCCGCGACCCGCTTGGCGAGGGCCTTGGCGTCGAGACGCGAAGGCGGGGAGGGTGCGGCGCTCGCGGCGGCCTGTTCGGCTGATCTGCCGGTTCCCTTGCCGGGCTTCGCCTCCGGCGCCGAGCTTCCCGACAGCACGATGCGCCGATACTCGTCGAGATCGCCGTCGAAGGGGTTCACCGTGCCGTCGCGCACCAGCCAGAGACGGTCGACCGTCGCCTCCAAGAGGTGCCGGTCGTGCGAAACGATCATCACCGCGCCGGCATAGTCGTTCAGCGCCTCGATCAGCGCCGTGCGGCTGTCGATGTCGAGATGGTTGGTCGGCTCGTCGAGGATGAGCAGGTGCGGCCCCTCGAACACCGCGATGGCGAACAGCAGCCGCGCCTTCTCGCCCCCGGAGAGCGAGGAGACCTTGCTGTCCGAGCGATCGCCGGAGAAACCGGCGCGGGCGCAGGCGGCGCGCACTTTTGCCTCCGGATCGGCCGGCATCAGCCGGCGCATATGCTGATAGACGCTCTCGGCGGGCCTGAGTTCGTCGAGCTGGTGCTGGGCGAAATAGGCGATCTTCAGCTTGTCGGCGCGCACGAGGCGGCCGCCCATGGCCGGTAGGCGCTCGGAAATCAGTTTCAGGAAGGTCGACTTGCCGTTGCCGTTGGCGCCGAGGAGGCCGATGCGGTCGTCGTCGTCGATCCTGAGGTCGAGGCGCCTGAGAACCGGATGACCTTCGGCATAGCCGACCGACACGCCTTCAAGGTTGAGGATCGGGGGCGAGGCCTTGCGCACGGGCGCGGGAATGATGAAGGGCGGCACGTCGCGGTCGACGATGGCCGTCACCGTCTCCATCTTCTCCAGCATCTTCATGCGCGATTGCGCCTGCCGGGCCTTCGAAGCCTTGGCTTTGAAGCGGTCGACGAAGGACTGGAGGTGGGCGCGGCGCTCCTCCTGTTTCCTGATCGTCTTCTCGCGCACCGCGATCTCGATGGAGCGCGAGCGCTCGAACGTCGAGTAATTGCCGCGCCAGAGCGTCAGCTTGCCCTGGTCGAGATGCAGGATGTGCTCGACCGAGGCGTCCAGCAGGTCGCGGTCGTGGCTGATCAGAAGGACGCTGTGCGGATAGCGCGCGAGATAGTCCTGCAGCCAGAGCGTGCCTTCGAGGTCGAGATAGTTGGTCGGTTCGTCCAGCAGCAGCACGTCCGGCTCGGCGAACAGCACGGCCGCCAGCGCGACGCGCATGCGCCAGCCGCCGGAAAAGTCCGAACAGGGCCGCGCCTGCGCGGTGGCGTCGAAGCCGAGGCCGGCGAGGATGGACGCGGCGCGGGCCGGGGCGGAATGCGCGTCGATGTCGACGAGGCGCGTCTGGATTTCCGCGATCCGGTGGGGATCGGTGGCCGTCTCTGCCTCGGCGAGCAGGGACCGGCGCTCCTTGTCGGATTCCAGCACGAATTCGACCAGCGTCTGGGGCCCGCCGGGGGCCTCCTGCGCGACGCCGCCGATGCGCGCGCGCGAGGGCAGCTTGATCGTTCCCGCATCGGCCGCGAGATCGCCCTGGATCACCTTGAACAGCGTCGATTTGCCGGTGCCGTTGCGGCCGAGGAAGCCGACGCGCGCATTGGGCGGCAGCGCCACCGAGGCATTGTCGATGAGCACGCGGCCGGCGATGCGCACGGTGAGGTCGTTGATCTGAAGCATGGCAGGCTTTTCGCCGAACATGCCGGGCGAGGCAAGTTTCGTGCAGGCGCGCATGCGTTGCGGCGGCCTCGCCCCTCCCGGAATGGGCGCAAGCCTGTCTTGTCACCGGTGCTATGATCCGACCGGCCCGGCCGCCAATGAGTCGGGCATGGAGAGGACGAGATCATGAACGGGTCCACGAAGAAATATCTGGCCGAGTTCGTCGGTTCCGCGGCGCTGGTCATCATCGGCTGCGGGGCGATCACGCTCGGCGGGCTTGGCGGCGCACTCGGCAGCGGCCAGCCTCTGTCGGTTCTCGCGATCCTGCCGATCGGGCTTGCCTTCGGCCTCGCGGTCACGGCCATGGCCTACGGCATCGGACCGATCTCGGGCTGCCACATCAATCCGGCGGTCACGGTCGGCGTCTGGACGGCCGGCCGCATGCCGACCTCCGAGGTGCCCGGCTACATCATCGCCCAGTTCGCGGGCGCCATCGCCGGCGCGGCGATCCTCTACGTGACGCTCTCCGGCAAGACGGGCGGCTATGACGTCGCGGCGGCGGGGCTCGGCCAGACCGGCTGGTCCGGCTATTCCGTCACCTCTGCCGCCATTGCCGAGTTCGTGGCGACCTTCCTGTTCCTCGTGGTCATCCTCGGCGCCACCTCCAAGGCTGGCGCGACGCCGGTCGCGGGCCTCGCCATCGGCCTGACGCTGGCGGTTTTGCATCTCGCCTTCGTGCCGGTCTCGGGCAATTCGCTCAATCCCTCCCGCTCCTTCGGCCCGGCCCTCTTCGTCGGCGGCACGGCGCTGTCGCAGGTGTGGCTGTTTCTGATCGTCCCGACGCTCGCCGGTGCTGCCGCCGGCTTCCTGTTCAAGTCCAAGGCGCTCGAGAATTGAGACAGGACGTAGCTGGCCCCTCCTGAAACGACGAGACCCGCCGCCAGAGGACTGGCGGCGGGCCGGCATCCGCGCGGGCCGGGTTGGGTGGGGCGTCGGAAGCCCGCGCGACTACTCCTGCAATGTCGTGTGGCTTCAACGTCAGCGGCAGATGCGCACGCGGCGCGGCTCCGGGCCCCAGGGCGTCTGCACCCAGCGCCGCTCGACCCAGCAGCTCGGCGCCACATAGGCCGGGCGATAGGGCCGGTAGAAGCCATAGGGGCGTGCATAGCCGTGGAAGCCGTAGTGGCGATGATGCCTGTACGGACGGCCGTAATAGCCGCCATATCCGCCCCACTGGACCGGCGTCAGCGTATCGGCGGAGAGGCCGAGTTCGAGTGCGACGGCCGGGCTGGCATCCGCCTCGGACGGGGTGAATGCCGCCGCCGAGATGCCTGCAAGGGCGGCCGCCGCGGTCAGAACGATCTTGCGCATTCCGAAATCTCCAGTCGCATCGGCTGCGCATCCCGCAACCGTTGAACGGAGGCTAGGGCCCGCGTGCTGAACTCGATCTGATCCGGCCCTTCATATGCGGTTCATCGAGACGGCGCTGATGGCGCGACCGCCCGCAAGGCCGCCCCCGCGGAGGCGTTGAGCGAAGCGAAACTGCCGTGAGCGATACAGCGGCGGGACGTTGCGGGGCGGCAGGGCCGCTGCTAGAAGCGCGCCACCTCAAGCTTTCCACGCCATCCCAAGGGACCGAATATGGCCATCGAGCGCACCTTTTCCATCCTCAAGCCGGACGCCGTGAAGCGGAATCTCACCGGTGCGGTCAATGCCGTGATCGAGGCCGCCGGCCTGCAGATCGTCGCCCAGAAGCGCATCCGCATGTCGCTGCCCGAGGCGCGCCGCTTCTACGCCGTCCACAAGGAGCGTCCCTTCTTCGGCGAGCTCGTCGATTTCATGGTCTCGGCGCCGGTCGTCGTCCAGGTGCTCGAGGGCGAGAATGCCATCGCCAAGTACCGCGAAGTGATGGGCGCGACCAACCCGGCGCAGGCCGCCGATGGCACGATCCGCAAGCTCTACGCCCTGTCGGTCGGCGAGAACTCGGTCCACGGCTCGGATTCGGCCGAGAACGCCAAGATCGAGATCGCCCAGTTCTTCTCCGAGAACGAGATCATCTCGGCCTGATCGATCTGCACAGGCTGTATGCGCAAAGGCGGGCCTCGGCCCGCCTTTTTCGTTGCCGCTTCATGACATAGACTGGAGCCGGTCCAACCTGAGGTTCGTCCCCGGAGCACGCTCGATGAATGCCCCCGTCCGTATCGAGCGCCGCCAGTCCACCTGTCCGCACGACTGCCCGTCCGCCTGTTCGCTCGATGTCGAGGTCATCGACGGCAAAACGATCGGGCGCGTCCATGGGGACGCCCGGCAGAGCTACACGGCCGGCGTCGTCTGCGCCAAGGTCGCCCGCTATGCCGAGCGCATCCACCATCCCGACCGGCTGCTCCACCCGCTGATCCGCAAGGGCGCGAAGGGGTCCGGCGAGTTCCAGCGCATCTCCTGGGATGAGGCCATGGCGATGACCGCCGAGCGGTTCCTGGAGGCCGAGAAGCGCTACGGCTCCGAGACGGTCTGGCCCTATTACTATGCCGGCACCATGGGCTTCGTGCAGCGCGACGGCATCAACCGCCTGCGCCACGTGAAGAAATATTCCGGCTTCTATTCCACCATCTGCACCAACATGGCCTGGTCCGGCTTCATCGCCGGCACGGGGCGGCTGGCCGGCGTCGACCCCCGCGAAATGGCGAAATCGGACGTCGTGGTGATCTGGGGCACCAACCCCGTCTCCACGCAGGTCAACGTGATGACCCACGCGATGAAGGCCCGCAAGGAACGCGGCGCCAAGCTCGTCGTGGTCGACATCTATCGCACCGACACGGTGAAACAGGCCGATCTCGGTCTCGTCCTGCGCCCCGGAACGGATGGCGCGCTCGCCTGCGCGGTCATGCACGTGCTGTTCCGCGACGGTTATGCCGACCGCGAATATCTCAACGATTATACGGACGTGCCGGCGGAACTGGAATCGCATTTGCGGTCGCGCGGACCCCAATGGGCGGCCGGCATCACCGGACTGACGGTCGAGGAGATCGAGACCTTCGCCAAGCTCGTCGGCGAGAACAAGAAGACCTTCTTCCGCCTCGGCTACGGCTTCGGCCGCCAGCGGAACGGCGCGGTCAACATGCACGCCGCCTCCTGCATTCCCGCCGTCACCGGCGCCTGGAAATACGAGGGCGGGGGCGCCTTCCACAATAACGGCGCGATCTACCACTGGCGGAAATCGCTGATCGAGGGCCTCGACGTGAAGGACCCCGCGATCCGCACGCTCGACCAGTCACGCATCGGCGCGATCCTGACCGGCGAGAGGGCGGCGCTCGCCCGGCCCGACGGCTCGGACGGCCCGCCGGTGACGGCGCTGATCATCCAGAACACCAATCCGGTGAATGTCGCGCCCGACCAGACCAGGGTGATCGAGGGTTTCGCGCGCGACGACCTGTTCACGGTCGTCCACGAGCAGTTCATGACCGACACGGCGAAAATGGCCGATCTGGTCCTGCCCGCGACCATGTTCATGGAACATGACGACATGTACCAAGGCGGCGGCCACCAGCACATCATGCTGGGGCTCAAGCTGGTCGATGCGCCCGGCGAGTGCCGCTCCAATCACGAACTCATCTCGGACCTTGCGGCGCGTCTCGGCGCCGATCATCCGGGCTTTGCCATGACCCCGCGCGAGATCATCGACTGGACGCTGGAAAAGTCGGGCTGGGGTACGCTAGCCGAGCTGGAAACCACCAATTTCCGCGACGTGCAGCCGAAATTCGACGATGCCCACTATCTCAAGGGCTTCGCCTATGGCGACCGCAGGTTCCGCTTCAGACCGGACTGGCCGACCGTGCCCTACGCCAATATCGGCGGGCTCGGCCCCATCGACAGCATGCCCTCGCTGCCCGATCACTGGGAGGTGACCGAGGAGCCGGACGCCGACTATCCGTTCAAGCTCGCGACCTCGCCGTCGCGCAGCTACCTCAACTCGACCTTCGCCGAGACGCCGTCCTCGAAGAAGCGCGAAGGGCGGCCCGAGGTGATGATCAACCCGGCCGATGCCGCGCGCCTCGGCATCGGGAACGGCGCGCGGGTGGAGCTCGGCTCGCCGCGCGGGGCCATCGTGCTGCACGCCAAGGTCACCGACCAGACGCGGGCGGGCACGCTGATCGCGGAGGGCATCTGGGCCAATTCCGCCCACGAGGGCGGCCGCGGCATCAACACGCTGACCGGCGCGGACGCCGTCGCGCCTTTCGGCGGCGCGGCCTTCCACGACAACAAGGCGTGGATCAGAGTGGCTTGATTGGCAAAGATTGCCAATTTCGCTATTCTGCCGCCATGGTCACCCGCAACATCAGCCTGACCGCCGAGCAGGATGCCTTCATCGATGAGGTGGTCGGCTCCGGCGATTATCAGAACGCCAGCGAGGCGGTCCGCGACGCTCTGCGCCTACTCCGTAGCCGCCGCGAGGAAGACACTCTCAGGATCGAAGGTCTGCGCCGCCAGCTTCAGATCGGTATCGATGCCGTGGAGAAGGGCGATTTCATTGACCTTGAAGACGAGGATATCGGCCCGTTCCTTGGCAGGCTGAGTTCGCCCGCAGGATCGGGTTGAGCCCATGGCGCGGCTTCGGCTCTCACGGCCGGCGGCAAGCGACATCGTGGAGATTCTGGAAACCAGCGAAGCGGCGTGGGGCGCTGACGCCCGACGGCGCTACGAAGCGCTGATCGGAGCGGCGTTGCGAACCATTCGGACCGATCCCCTCGGCGTGCTGACTCGCGACCGTTCGGCAGTCATCCCGGGTTTGCGCAGCCTGCATTTGCGCCATGTTCGGGATCAGATGCAGGAGCGGGTGGCGGCGCCAGCGCACTTCATCTGGTTTCGCATCGCCGAGGGCGACGTCGTCGAGGTGATCCGGGTTCTGCATGAGCGCATGGAGCCAAGTCTCCATATGGGCCGGCGGGGCTGAGTCCCCCTCACACCAGCCGGTATTCCGTTGATATCTGCCGGAGCGCCTCCGGATAGATGCGGTGCTCGGCGGCGAGCACGCGGCTTCCCAGCGTCTCCGGCGTGTCGCCCGCCAGCACCTGCACTTCTTCCTGCAGGATGATCGGCCCGGCATCGAGATCGGGCACGACGAAATGGACGGTGGCGCCATGCACCCTGGCGCCATCGGCCAGCGCGCGGGCATGCGTGTCGAGGCCCTTGTAGGCGGGCAGGAGGGACGGGTGGATGTTGATCATCCGCCCCTCCCACTGGCCGGGGAACCAGGGCGTGAAGATGCGCAGGAAGCCGGCGAGGCAGACGATGTCGATGCGGTGGCCTTCAAGTTCCGCCTGCAAGGCCCGCTCGAAGGCCTCGCGGTCGCGGTTGAAGGCGCGGTGGTCGACGGTCGCGGTCGCGATGCCGTTCGCCTCGGCCGTTACGAGCCCGCCGGCATCCGGCACGTTGGAGACCACCAACGCGATCTCGGCCGGATAGTCCGGCGCCTTCGCCGCCTCGATCAGCGCGGCCATGTTGGAGCCGCGACCGGAGATCAGGACGGCGACACGCTTGCGGCTCACAGCGTCAGCGCCCCGGCGAAGGTGACGCGCGGCTCGGCAGTCGCCGTCGTGACGCGGCCAAGGGTCACCGCCGTCTCGCCGGCAACCTTGAAGGCTTCCAGCAGCTGCGCCGCATCGGCTTCGGCGACTACCGCCACCATGCCGATGCCGCAGTTGAACGTGCGCACCATCTCCGCCTGGTCGAGACCGCCGACCCTGGCGAGCCAGCCGAAGACCGGCGGCACCGGCACGGCGGCAAGATCGACCTCCACGCCGAGGCCCTCGGGCAAGACGCGCGGAATGTTGTCGACGAAGCCGCCGCCGGTGATATGCGCCAGCGCCTTGATCGCCGCCGTCCCGCGATGGGCGGCGAGCACGCTCTTCACGTAGATGCGGGTCGGCTCCAGCAGCGCCTTGCCGAGCGATTTCGCCGTGTCGAACGGGGCGGGTGCGTCCCAGCCGAGGCCGGAGACCTCGGCGATCTTGCGCACCAGCGAATAGCCGTTCGAGTGGACGCCGGACGAGGCGAGACCCAGCACCACGTCGCCGGCCGCGACATCGGCGCGCGGCAGCAGCGTGCCGCGCTCGGCAGCGCCCACCGAGAATCCGGCGAGATCGTAGTCGCCGTCGGCATAGAGGCCGGGCATCTCGGCGGTCTCGCCGCCGATCAGGGCGCAGCCGGCCTGTTTGCAGCCGAGCGCGATGCCCTTGACCACCTGCGCCGCCGCTTCCGGCGACAGCTTGCCGGTGGCGAAATAGTCGAGGAAGAACAGGGGCTCGGCGCCCTGCACGACGAGATCGTTGACGCACATGGCGACGAGGTCGATGCCGATCGTGTCGTGCCGACCCGTCTCGATGGCGATCTTGATCTTGGTGCCGACGCCGTCATTGGCCGCGACCAGAACCGGGTCCTTGAAGCCTGCCGCCTTCAGGTCGAACAGGCCGCCGAATCCGCCGATCTCGGCATCCGCACCCGGGCGCGCGGTCGCGCGCACGAGCGGCTTGATCATGTCGACCATGCGGTTGCCGGCGTCGATGTCGACGCCCGCCTCGGCATAGGTCAGGCCATTCCTGCGTTCTGTGGTCACGTTGGCATCCCGCTTGGTCGGTGCCGGATTAGCCCGCGCGCCGCGCTGCCGCAATCGGGAAGCGCCCGAACACCGGCTTTTCCCCGCTGGAAACGCTGATGATCCGCCGCGCGGTCTTATCGATGACATGGCTGGCATCGGACGATTGACCTTGAGGGGTCAGGCGTCGCATGACCATCCGGCGGGGGAGGCTGCATGTCCAAAAGCATCACAGACGACCTGAAATCCGGCGCGCTCGTCTATCACCGTTATCCGCGGCCCGGAAAGCTGGAGATCCAGGCGACCAAGCCGCTCGGCAACCAGCGCGACCTCGCGCTCGCCTATTCGCCGGGCGTCGCCGCCGCCTGCGAGGCCATCGTCGCGGACCCCGCGCAGGCCGCCGAGCTGACGGCGCGCGCCAACCTCGTCGCGGTCGTCTCCAACGGGACGGCGGTGCTCGGCCTCGGCGACATCGGCCCGCTCGCCGGCAAGCCGGTCATGGAGGGCAAGGCCGTCCTGTTCAAGAAGTTCGCCGGCATCGACGTCTTCGACATCGAGATCGACGCTCGCGAGGTCGACCGCATCGTCGATGTCGTGGCGGCGCTGGAGCCGACCTTCGGCGGCATCAACCTTGAGGACATCAAGGCCCCCGAGTGCTTCGAGGTGGAGCGGCGCCTGCGCGAGCGCATGGGCATCCCGGTCTTCCACGACGACCAGCACGGCACCGCCATCATCGTCGGCGCGGCGGTGACCAATGCGCTCTCGCTGATGGGCAAGAAAATCGAGGACGTGAAGATCGTCGCCTCCGGCGCGGGCGCGGCCTCCATCGCCTGCCTCAACCTGCTGCGCGAGCTCGGCGCAAGGACAGAGAACATCTGGGTCTCGGACATCGAGGGCGTCGTCTACAAGGGCCGCGAGAAGCTCATGGACCCCTACAAGGAGGTCTATGCCAAGGACACCAATGCCCGCACGCTCGGCGACATCATCGGCGATGCCGACATCTTCCTCGGCGTGTCGGCGGCGGGCGTCCTGAAACCCGACATGGTCCAGCGCATGGCCGCCGGCCCGCTGATCATGGCGCTCGCCAACCCGAACCCCGAGATCATGCCGGAGGAGGCCCGCGCCGCGAAGCCCGATGCGATGATCTGCACGGGCCGATCCGACTACCCGAACCAGGTCAACAACGTCCTCTGCTTTCCCTACATCTTCCGGGGCGCGCTCGATTGCGGCGCGACCGCCATCAACGAGGAGATGAAGCTCGCGGCCGTGCACGCCATCGCCAATCTCGCCCGCGAGGCGCCCTCCGACGTGGTCGCGCGCGCCTATGGCGGCGAGGTCGGCACGTTCGGCGCCGGCAACCTCATCCCGTCGCCCTTCGATCCGCGCCTGATCCTGCGCATCGCGCCCGCGGTCGCCCGCGCGGCCATGGACACCGGCGTCGCGACGCGCCCCATTGCCGATTTCGAGGCCTATGCGGCAAGCCTGACGCGTTTCGTATTCCGGTCGGGCCTTCTCATGAAGCCGGTCTTCGACAAGGCCCGCCAGAACCCGAAGCGCGTCATCTACGCGGAGGGCGAGGACGAGCGGATCATGCGCGCCGCGCAGGTCGTGATCGAGGAAGGGCTCGCCCATCCCGTCCTGATCGGCCGCCCCGCCGTGGTCGAGCAGCGGCTGGAGCGTTTCGGCCTCTCGATCCGGCCCGGCAAGGATTTCACGCTGATCGATCCGCAATCCGATCCGCGCTACCGCGACTATGTCGCGACTTATCACGACAAGACCGGCCGGCTCGGCGTGACGCCGGATGCGGCGCGCACCATCGTCCGCACGTCCAACTCGGCCATCGCCACCGTTGCGCTGGAGCGCGGCGATGCCGACGCCATGATCTGCGGCGTTGAAGGGCGCTTCAACACGCACCTGCGGCATATCCGGCAGGTGATCGGGCTGAAGGAGGGGGCGGACGGGCTTGCCGCCCTGTCGCTGCTGATCACCTCGAAGGGACCGCTGTTCATCGCCGACACCCATGTCACCGCCGATCCCTCGCCGGAAGAACTGGCCGACATGGTCTGCATCGCGGCAGAGCATGTCCGCCGCTTCGGCCTCGAGCCGAAGATCGCGCTGGTTTCGCATTCGGATTTCGGCAGCTACGACGATGCCGACGCGGTCAAGATGCAGAAGGCGCTGAAGCTCATATGGGAGCGCGCGCCCGACCTCGAAGTCGATGGCGAAATGCATGCCGATACGGCGCTCCAGCCCGATATCCGCGAGCGTGTCATGCCCCAGTCGCGCCTGACCGGCGTCGCCAACGTGCTGGTCATGCCGAATCTGTCGGCGGCCAATATCGCCTTCCAGGTGATCAAGGTGCTGGCGGACGCGCTGCCTGTCGGGCCGATCCTTGTCGGGCAGGCAAAGCCCGCCCATATCCTGACGCCCTCGGTCACGGCGCGCGGCGTGGTCAACATGACAGCGCTCGCCGTGGTGGAGGCGCAGGAAAATGCGCGTGAGCAGGGCTCCTGACGCGCCGTCAAGCAATGGACCATTAAGGCCCGGCCGTTAAACTTCTGAAGTTCTTGCGTGATCCTGCCGTGGAATGCGGGTTGCGTGGTCTTTGGCGGGGCAATGGTGGGCGCAGGCTCGGGGGCAAGAAGCCTGGTCTGGATGGCTGCGACGATTGTCGCCGTCATGATGCCTGTCGCTGCCTTCTTCGCCGCCGAGTTCTGGCTGAACCGTTCGCTGAACCAGCACCTGCGCGAGACCGCGCAGGTGGTCGTCCAGCGCATCGAGGGTTCGATCGAGCGCGCTGTTCTCGCCCTCCGCGATGCGGATTCGCGCGGGCTCGACGACTGCTCAGCCGAGGACCGAGAGGCCATGCGCCTGCTGGTCTTCGAATCGCCGGTCCTCAAGGAGGTTGCGGTCCTCGACGCCAACGGCGCGATCCGCTGCAACAATATCGGCAGCCTGGTGCAGATCACCTCGGCCTCGACGCCCTTCGTCACCCGCGACCGGCGATTGTCGCTGGCCGTGGTGGTCGCGCGCGGGCCGCACGCGCGCGCATTGCGGATCATCTGGCGCTCGAGTGACGTGAACGCGGTCGGCGGTCTGGTGTCGGTCGGCCTCTTCGTGCCCTACCAGCTGGTCCACAACTCGAATATCGGCATGGGCATCGACATCGAGGTGGCGCCCGGCGGCAAGCTCGTCTCCCTGCGCGGACCGGGCGGCGTCGAGGGCAGCCGGGATGTCCGTTCAGCGATCGCCTCGCCCGCCTATCCCGTTCAGGTGAGCGTCACCGCCTCCGAGGGCGCGTGGCGCAACCAGAACGGCTGGATCGTCCTGCTCGCGAGCGTGGTGGCCGGCATCCTTGGCCTGCTGACCGCCGGGCTGATGCTGCTCGCCGGCCGCCGCCGCGACCCGTTGTTCGGCATGCGGCAGGCGCTCGCCAACGGCGAGTTCATCCCGCACTACCAGCCGATCCTCGACATCGATACCGGCCGCATCGTCGGCTGCGAGGTGCTGGTGCGCTGGCGCAAGCCCGACGGCACGATGATCTCGCCCGGCGCGTTCATCGGCGAGGCCGAGCGTTCGGGCTTCATCTTCCCGCTGACGCTGGCGATCATGCGGCAGGCGGCCGCCGAACTCGGACCGGCCTACCGCAGCCGGCCTGAACTGAAATGCGGCTTCAACCTGTGCGCCGCCCATTTCCGCGACGAGACGATCATCTCGGACGTGACGTCGATCTTCGGCAATGCCGACCTGAAGCTGTCGCAGGTTCTGCTGGAAGTGACCGAGCGCGACCCGCTGCCGGACATGGACGTGGCGCGCGCCATCATCGCGCGGTTCCAGGACATGGGCGTGCGCGTGGCGCTCGACGATGTCGGCACGGGCCACGGCGGCATGAGCTATCTGCTGAAGCTGCGCGTCGACGTCATGAAGATCGACAAGCTGTTCATCGACGCGCTCGGCGCCGAGCGTCAGTCGACCGCCATCGTCGACAGCCTGATCGACCTCGCCGCCCACCTGAACATGGACGTGGTGGCCGAGGGCGTGGAAACCTTCGACCAGGTCGAGGCGCTGCGCCGTCGCGGCGTCAGGAGCGCGCAGGGCTATGTCTTCGCGCCGCCGCTGCCGGGCTCCTCCTACGTTCAGCTCGTGGAGGCGATGGAGCCCGTGGCCGAGGTGCAGGCGCCGATCAGGAAGGCGCTGCGGGGATAAGGAGCTGCCGCAGGCTTCTCCCCCGCACAATCGATAAGAGCCCCACCCTTACCCTCCCCTCGCTGTGCGAGGGGAGGGTAAGGGTGGGGCCAGGTAATCGAGCCAGCCTTCTCGGAACAGAGCCGGTCGGCGCTCCGCCGGCCCGTTGAATCAGAATCGGAAGTTAAGCGGTCGGCGCCAAGAGTTTGGCGCGACTCAGCTTTCCCGCCCATCTTGAATCGAAGAACGAGGCCCGGTCCTGGAAGGCCGCTTCGGCTCAGTTCGGCCGGCCGCGCCTGAGATCGGCCTCGATCCTGAGGCCCTGGCTGTTCTCCAGCCGCGCCCGGTAGACCTGCACGTTCTCCATCACGCGCTGCACGTAGTTGCGCGTCTCGGTGAACGGAATGCGCTCGACCCAGTCGACCGGATCGACGCGCGGGTCGCGGGGGTCGCCGTATTTCTCGATCCACTCGCGGGCGCGCGAGCGGCCGGCATTGTAGGCGACGAAGGTCAGGATGTAGCTGCCGTTGAACTCGGCGATCAGCTCGCCGAGATGCGCCGCGCCCACGCGCGCGTTGTAGGCGGGGTCCGAGGTCAGGCGGCCCTGATCGAAGGGGAGGCCATAGGTGCGCGCGGTCGCGCGCGCGGTCGCGGGCATGAGCTGCAACAGCCCCCGCGCGCCTGCGTGACTCATGGCGCGGGCGTCGAAGGTCGATTCCTGCCGGGCGATGGCGAAGACCACCGAACGGTCGACCGGCGGCCCGGCATGAGCATAGGCGGGAATGCCCATGGTCGGGAAGGCGTGGGTGTCGAAGGGCAGGCCGCGATTGTTCGCGAGCCGGCCGAGGGTCGTGACGCCGCGGGCATCGCCGCTGCGGACCGCGACCTCGGCGGCGGCATGGAGCGTGCCCTGGTCGCTGGCGCGCAGGCCGAGATCGGCGAGGATGGCGCGCGCCATGTCGCGCTCGTCGAGGCGGTAGAGCAGGTTCAGCGCGCGGGCGAAGGCGCCGCTCGACGGCGTCGTGTCCTGCGGGCGGCGGATCGGCAGGGTGCCGAGGCCGAGCTTGGCGCGGGCGAGCTGGCCGTAATAGTGGGTCGAGTGCCGGCCGGCGGCCTCGTAGGCGGCGCGCGCCTGCGCCTGATGGCCCTGCGCCTCGTGGGCGCGGCCGATCCAGTACTTCGCCCGTGACAGCGACATCGGCGTGTTGGCGGCCTGGCGCGCCGCCTCGAAATGGCGGAGCGCCGCGCCGGCATCGTTGAGATGGCGGAGCGCCAGCCAGCCGGCATGGAATTCGGCATCGACCCGCGCCGCGCCGTTCCTCACGGCATGGGTGGTCGCCACCTGATAGGCGAGGCGGGCCTTGCCGGCGTCGAGCAGCTTGCGGACCATGACGCGGCGCTCGGTCCACCAGTCGTCCGGCTTGCCGAGCACCGAGGGGTCGCGCGGGGCGTTGATCAGGATGGCGGCGGCCTCGTCGGCGCGGTCCTCGCGGCGCAGCCACTGCGCGCGGGCGAAGAGATAGGCGGGGTCGCGATGCAGGGATGCCGGGACGGCTGCTAGCAAAGTGCCGCCATTGGTACGCCGCGCGCCGATGGCGAGGAAGGCGCGGGCGAGCGCCACCTGTCCGGCGCCGAGCCGCTGGGCCGCCCGCATGGCGGTCGCGTCCTGGCTGTCGTGCAGCATGTGGTCGAGCCGCGCCTTGTGGTCGGCTGATGTCAGCGATCCGCTGAAGGCGGAGAGGAGGCGCTGCTCGGTATCGGCCGAGAGGTCGAAGCTGCGCCAGGTCTCGCGGGCAAGGCGCACGGCCCGCTCGTTGTCGCCGGCCTGCTTCAGCGCGATGGCGAGCGCGATGCGGCCCTTGGCGGAGGTCGGCTGGCGGTTCGCGAAGAAGGCGCGCACCTCGGCTGCGGCGACGTTGTCTTCCAGCAGGGAGCCTTCGGCGCGCATGCGGATGCGCTGGGCGCCGGGAAAGCTCGGGTTCTCGCGCAGGAAGGCGGCAAGGCGGGGAAAGCCGATGCTGTCGCTGGAGCGCAGGATCGCCCATTCCGCGACCACCTTCGCCACCGGGTCGGCGATCTGGGCGCGGGCGGCGGTCGCCTGCTCGATCCGGCCGGCACGCGCCGCCGCGATGACCTGGCCCAGCCGCGCGACATCGGCCTCGCTGGCCGCGCCGCCGGCCGGACGCCAGGCGCGCTCGGACGGCGAAATGGAAGCGGTCGTCTCGGGCGCTGCGGCATAGGCCTGCGCCGTGGCCGGCACGCCGTCCATCTCCGACTGGCCGTTGGCGCAGCCGGCGGCGACGAGCGCGGCAAGGGCAACGCCGGCCATCAGGGCAAGACGCGGCACGGGGAAAAAGGTCGGCGCCATGGGGGATCCGTCCTGATACGCAACGCGGGCGGCCCTTATCCGCAGGCGGATTATGGCCAATGAAGGGTCGTTATCAGGCCGTTTTCCTTAGCGAGTCCTGAACAGGGAGGGGAAAACCAGGGTGATGTGGTTAAGCAGGCGTTGACGTGGGGCGGTTCCGGTCTGCGGGTGAAAAGGAATGTTTGCCTAGCGTAACGCTCTGTGGTAGGGTTTCAGGTAGTTCCCCGAATTGGGTCCATAGCGGTTCCAGCCCGATTGCGAGGGATGCCGGGCGCGTCGTTTCAGGCGGCCTCGCCAAGCTCTTTCCGCTGGCGGATCAGCGATTGAAGCTGGACCTCGACATCAGAGATCGTCTCTTCGTGGTTCTGATCTGGTTCCTTGGCTTGCGTCTCGATCGTGACAAGACGGTCCAGTTCGGCGCGTAATTCGACGATCTTCTGGTCGAGGGCAGCAAGGTTTTCGTCGGTCTCGGCCATCTCGAATGCTCCTGTTCAGCAGCGGATGAACACCGGGCAAGCCGCCGCCGTTCCGCGGAGGAGATCACGAGATGCGTCAAATCGTGGCAATGCCGACGGACCGTATCTTTGCCTCCGGCCGCTGCATCCGGACACGGAAGAACGCGCTCGATCTTGCCGCCATTCATTCCCGGCGTCTTGTGAACGCGATGGTCAGGAGCAGCGCTGTGCGCAACGTGATCGGCCGCCGGCTTCGCGGACAGAGCAGTAGAGCCAGGTGGCCTGCCGCGCAGGCCTCGATCACGCCGGCGAATGGCAGCGATCACGCGACTTTACGCCATTCGATCTTGACGTTCCCGCCATCTGAAGGCTTTGTGACCCACCTTTTGCCGGGCTCGCCTGCCGCGTTCGCCCGATCGCTATCGCCGGAGAACCGACCATGACCGCCACGTTCAAGGGGTCGATGCCAGCCCTCGTCACGCCGTTCAAGGACGGCAAGCTCGACGAGAAGGGCTTCCGCGCCCATGTGAACTGGGTGATCGAGGAAGGCTCCCACGGCATCGTGCCAGTCGGCACCACGGGCGAGAGCCCGACCATGAACCATGACGAGCACAAGCAGGTCATCGTCTGGGCGGTGGAGGAGGCGAGGGGCCGCGTGCCGGTGATCGCCGGGGCCGGCTCGAACAACACGGCCGATGCCATCGAGTTCTCGCAGCATGCCGAGAAGGTCGGCGCGCAGGCGCTGCTGCACGTCACGCCCTATTACAACAAGCCGAACCAGGAAGGGCTCTACCAGCACTTCAAGGCCATTGCCGAGGCGACCTCGCTGCCGATCTTCATCTACAACATCCCGCCGCGCTCGGTGATCGACATGACGGTCGAGACCATGGCGCGGCTCGCCGAGATCAGGAACATCGTCGGGGTGAAGGACGCCACCGCCAAGCTCGACCGCGTGTCCGCCCAGCGCGAGGCCTGCGGCCGCGACTTCATCCAGCTCTCCGGCGAGGACGGCACGGCGCTCGCCCACATGGCCCATGGCGGCCATGGCTGCATCTCGGTGACGGCCAATGTCGCGCCGCGCCTCTGCGCCGAGTTCCAGAACGCCTGCATGGCCGGGAACTATGCGAAGGCGCTGGAAATCCAGGACAAGCTGTTTCCGCTGCACCAGGCCGTGTTCCTCGAGCCGAGCCCGGCGCCCTCCAAGGCGGCGCTCGCCATGCTGGGACGGATGTCGGAGGAGACGCGCCTGCCGATCGTGCCGGTGACGAACGCCACCAAGGATGCGCTCAAGAAGGCGCTGGTCCATGCGGGCCTGATGAACTGACGGAACAATGGCGGCCAAGCAGGACCCGAACATCAAGCTGATCGCCGATAACCGGCGTGGCCGCTTCGACTACGAGATCATCGAAACCTTCGAGGCCGGCATCGAGCTGACCGGTACGGAGGTGAAGTCGCTGCGCGCCGCCAAGGCGACTATCGGCGAGAGCTATGCCGGCCCCTCGGGCGAGCAGTTCTTCCTGTTCAACTGCAACATACCCGAATATCTGCAGGCCAACCGCTTCAACCACGAGCCGAAGCGGCCGCGCCGCCTGCTCTTGCACAAGCGCGAGATCGCCAAGCTCACCGGCGCGGTGCAGCGCGACGGGCTGACCGTAGTGCCGCTCAAGCTCTATTTCAACGAGCAGGGCCGCGCGAAGCTGCAACTGGCGCTCGCCCGCGGCAAGAAGCTCCACGACAAGCGCGAGACCGAGAAGAAGCGCGACTGGCAGCGCGACCAGGCGCGGATCATGCGGGATCGGGGATAGCGGGGCGCCGGCTGCGGCATTTCCTGAGCCCTGCACGAATGAAGTGCGTCCTTCGAGGCTCGTTCGCTTCACTCTCTCGCACCTCAGGATGAGGTAAGTTGAGCTTTGCATCACGGTCGTCGAGCCGGAGCGCTCGCGCTCTATGAGCTGATGCCAATCGCCGCCTACCTCATCCTGAGGTGCGAGCGTCAGCGAGCCTCGAAGGACGCACTTGATCGGTGCGGGGCATCCCCCCGACCATGACGGCAAGGGCGTCGGCAGATGGGCCCTCTGCTATCGAAGCTCAACCGCGAATGAAGGAGCAATCCCATGGCCTTCAAGCTCGACCACGTGGTGATCCATGTCAGCGACTGGGAACGGTCCAATGCCTTCTACCGCGACGTGCTCGGCGCCGAGATCGTGCCACGCGGCGCAGGCTTCGCCTATCGGATCGGCGACATCCGCCTGAACTGCCATGGCCCCGGCATCGGCAAGGTCAACGCCGTGGCGCGGGTGCCGGTCATGCCCGGCAATTCCGACATCTGCTTCGAGTGGGAGGGGCCGATTGCAGGGGCCGCGGCCCATCTCGAACGCCATGGCGTCGCCGTCGAACTCGGGCCGGTGGTAACCAACGGCGTGAAGGGGGAGGCGACCAGCGTCTATTTCCGCGACCCCGACGGCTCGCTGCTGGAGTTCCTCAGCTACTCCGACGCCTGAAACGGCCGACAAAAAAGCCCCGCTCTCGCGAGCGGGGCCTGAGGGAGGTCATGAGGCAGGCGGAATGGGCAATCCGTCAGGCCGAGGCCTTCTGGAAATTGGCGGCTGCCTTGTCCCAGTTGACGACGTTCCACCAGGTCGTGACGTAGTCCGGGCGGCGGTTCTGGTATTTCAGGTAATAGGCGTGCTCCCACACGTCGATGCCCATGACGACGCCCTTGACGTTGTCCATCAGCGGATTGTCCTGGTTGGGCGTCGAGACGACGGCGAGCTTGCCGTCGCGGCCGACCACCAGCCAGCCCCAGCCCGAGCCGAACCGGCCGACGGAGGCCTGGTTGAACTGCGTCCGCATCTTGTCGACGTCGCCGAAGGCGGAGTTGATCGCCTGGAGCAGCGGGCCGGAAGGCTGCTTGGCGCCGCCGGGGGTCATGATGTCCCAGAAGTGGACGTGGTTCCAGTAACCGCCGAGCGCGTTGCGCACGCCGGTACGCAGGTTCTCCGGGACCTTCGACAGCTCGCGCAGGACCTGCTCGGTATTGGCGGGCTTCAGGTCCGAATAGGTCTGCGAGGCGTTGTTCAGGCCGGCGAGGAACGCCGCGTGATGGCGGGAGTGATGGATCTCCATCGTCATCTTGTCGATATGCGGCTCCAGCGCGTCATAGGCATAGCCGACCGGAGGCAGGGTGAACGGGCCGGAAGCGGCCTGCGCGAACACCTTGTGCGTGGCAGGGATCGTCATGGCCGCGCCGACGGCTGCGGCGGTTCCGAAAAGCTTGAGGGCGTGGCGACGGTTCATCGTGTTCTCTCCCGTGAAGCAGACCGGCGCAATGCGGCGGGTCTTCGGGGGAACACTAGCGCTCCGATTGTGGATGCCGCAGGGGCGGTCACGAAACCGTGATCAGAAAAGCCCGCCCGCAAAGGCGGACCACGGGATCCACGGCACGACGGCATCGCTCGCAATGGCGACCGCCGTGGCGCCGAGCACGGCGCCGAGCGGCAGCCAGCGGCCGAGTATGCCGAGAGCCAGCGTCGGCAGGACCAGCGCCAGGAAATAGGCCGTCGCCAGGATGGCGCCGAGCATCTCGAAACCGTCGCGACGGGGCGGCGGGATCATGAGGACGCGGACGCAGACGGCGAGCCAGAAGACGCTGCCGATCGCGGCGGCCGCGAGGACCGCGATGCGCAGGTTGCGGCGGGTGGGGATGGTCATGGCGCCGCGCTTTCTCCGGTCATGCTGGCCGGACTACGTGGGCGCGGCGGCGGAAAAGGTTCAGCCCCGGTCGAGATGGCCCCGGACGGCGGCGAAGACCGCGCGGAACATCTCCGGCGTGAGCACCCCTGTATTCGTGTTGTAGCGCGAGCAATGGTAGCTGGAGAATACGGCAATGCCGCCCGACACCGAGACCCCGCCATGACGGAACGGCACGCGGGAAGGCTTCTCGCCAAGTGCCCTGACCGTGCTGTCATGCCCGATCTTGCCGAGCGTGACGATGGCCGACAGGCGCGGCATGGCGGCGATGGTGGCGATGAGGAACGGCCGGCAGGTGTGGATCTCCTCCGTCGTCGGCTTGTTCTCCGGTGGCACGCAGCGCACCGCGTTGGTGATGCGCGTGCCGATCAGCTCGAGCCCGTCGTCGGGGCGCTCGTCATAGGTGCCGCGGGCGAAGCCGAAATCGATCAGCGTCTCGTAGAGGAGGTCGCCGGCCCAGTCGCCGGTGAACGGCCGGCCGGTCTTGTTGGCGCCCTGCAGGCCCGGCGCGAGGCCGACGACCAGCAGCCGCGCGTCGTCGGTGCCGAACGAGGGCACCGGCGCGTTGTGCCAGCCGGGATTGAGGGCGCGGTGCTTCTGCCGGAACGCGACGAGGCGCGGGCAGAGGGGACAGTCACGGCCCGGATTCTGCTGATCCGGAAAGTCCTGCGGAACGGACATCGGATATCAGCGGTCGGCGAAATCGTCGCCGCTGACCGGGGAGGTGGGGGCGACGGGCCGCGGCGGGCGCGGGCGGTCGCGCACGAAGCCCGGAACGTCCGGTCCGCCCGCCGGACGCGGGGCGCGCTCGGAGGGGTCGCGGCCGACGCGCTGGGAGAGGTGGGCGAGGTCGATGAACTCGTCGGCCTGGCGGCGCAGCTCGTCGGCGATCATTGCCGGCTGCACCGAGACGGTGGAGACGACCGAGACCTTGACGCCCTTGCGCTGGAGCGCCTCGACCAGCGAGCGGAAGTCGCCGTCGCCGGAGAACAGGACGATGTGATCGACGCGCGGGGCAAGCTCCATGGCATCGACCGCGAGCTCGATGTCCATGTTGCCCTTCACCTTGCGGCGGCCCATGGAGTCGGTGAATTCCTTGGCCGTCTTGGTGACGACGGTGAAGCCGTTATAGTCGAGCCAGTCGATCAGCGGCCGGATCGATGAGTATTCCTGGTCTTCGATCAGCGCGGTATAGTAATAGGCGCGCAGGAGATAGCCGCGGCTTCTGAACTCGCCGAGAAGGCGCTTGTAGTCGATGTCGAAGCCTAGCGTCTTGGCGGTCGCGTAGAGATTGGCGCCGTCGATGAAAAGGGCAATCCGTTCCTGATTGTTCTGCATGATCTGAAATTCCTTGGGTCTCAAATCGTCGTGGGTCTTGAAAAAGCGGGGCTTTCGAAAAGGTCCGCACGCACAATGATGCCGGCGACAGGTTTATCCTGTCTGGAATCATCCTAACATAACTTTTCAGCTCCACGACAAGGCAGTCCGTGGACTGATCAACGCATTTTCCGGTCAGCGCCGGTCGGGCAGGCCGGTCTGTGTGCCGAGCGGCGAAATGCGCGCGCTGGCGATGGTGTCGCGCCACCGCGCGGTCTCCGCGGCGATCCTGGCGGCGAAGGCCCTGCGGCCGAGCGGGGCGGGGATGCCGCCGATGGCCTCATAGGCGGTTGCGACGGAGGGCTCGCCGAGGGCCTGCAACGTCGCCGCCTCCAGGCGCCCGAGCACGTCCGGCGGCGTCGCGGCAGGAGCGACGAGGCCGAACCAGGCGTCGATGACCAGATCGGCACGGCCGAGTTCGGCGAAGGTCGGCACCTCGGGCAGGGTGGCGAGACGCCTTTCCGCCATCACCGCGATGGGGACGAGGCGGCCCTCCTGGATGTGCTTCACGACGTTGGAGCCGGTCTCGCAGACGATATCGAGCGCGCCCTTGACCAGCGCCTCCTGCAAAGGGCCGCCGCCGGCGAAGGGAATGTGCAGGGTCTGGATGCCGATGGCGCGGCGCAGCACCTCGCCTGCAAGGTGCTGCATCGATCCGTTGCCGGACGATCCGGTGACGAGGGCGCGCGACGAGCCGGCCGCGATCAGGCCGTCGAGGTCCCTGACGTTCAGCTTGTCGTGGGCGCAGACAACGATGGGGAAGGCGATGACCTGCGCGACCGGCACGAGGTCCTTCGCGGGATCGAAGAAGGACTGCTGGAGCAGATGCGGATTGATCGCCATCGGGCCGGCATGGCCGAACAGCAGCGTCCGCCCGTCCGGGCTCGCCCTGGAGACGGCGAAGGCGGCAAGGTCGCCGCCCGATCCCGGCATGTATTCGAGGGTGATGTCCGCGCCGAGCGAGCGGGTGAGGAAGGGCTTGAGCGGCTGCATCGAGGCGGTGCTCGTGCCGCCCGGCGGAAAAGCGATGACCACCTTGATCGGCCCTGCGGTCTGACCGAACGCCCGGCGCATGCCCGGCCCGCAGGCGAGAGAGAGGCCGGCGGCAGCGCCGACCAGATCGCGCCGTGACGGCGTCATCGATGCGCCCCTCCGCAGTCGGCCGTGACCGGTATCGGCTTATGAGGCCGCACCGGCTCGCCCGTCAACTCGTATGGCAGGCATCGAGCGCTGGCAGGGCCGAGCCCTGGGCTGACGTCGCCGGACTTGTTTCCACCGCCGGCTGCGGCTATACAGCCCGACTTTCCGGACATCGCCCCGCTCAGGGGCCGAAGCGATTCTTAAGGAACACCGATGGCCCGCGTCACCGTCGAGGATTGCATTGAGAAGGTCGACAACCGCTTCGAGCTGGTTCTGGTCGCCAGCCACCGCGCGCGCATGCTCGCCGCCGGCGCGCCGATCACCATCGATCGCGATCGCGACAAGAACCCCGTCGTGGCGCTGCGCGAGATCGCCGATGCGACCGTTGCGCCGGACGACCTGAAGGAAGACCTGATCCACTCGCTCCAGAAGTATGTCGAGGTCGACGAGCCGGAGCCGGACGCCGTGCCGATGATCGCCGCCGGCGGCAGCGCCGATTCCGACGACACCGCCGTCGCCATGGACCGCATGAGCGAGGAAGACCTGCTGCGTGGCCTCGAAGGGCTGAAGCCGCCGGAAGACACGGACGACGACGAGGGTCTCTGAGGGCCCTTTGCCTCGCTGATACGACAGGGCGGCCTTCGGGCCGCCTTTTTCGTTGGCGGCAATACGCCCGCGGTTGTTGCGGTAAGCCCGCATCGGAATGATATCCTAGAAGTTCCCACGGAATCGCGAGGAGTGTCGCCCACCCCATGATGCGGCAATACGAGCTGGTCGACCGCGTCAAGCGCTACAACCCCGGGGCCGACGAGGCCCTGCTCGACCGCGCCTATGTCTATGCCATGCTCGCGCACGGCAGCCAGAAGCGGGCCTCCGGCGACCCCTACTTCTCCCACCCGCTGGAAGTGGCGGCGATCCTTACCGACCTGAAGCTGGACGACGCGACGATCGTGGCGGCGCTGCTGCACGACACGATCGAGGATACGGCGGCGACCAAGGAGGATATCCGCGAGAAGTTCGGCGCGAACATCGCGGAACTCGTCGATGGCCTTACCAAGCTGAAGAAGCTCGACCTCGTCTCCAAGCAGGCCGTGCAGGCGGAGAACCTGCGCAAGCTCCTGCTCGCCATCACCTCCGACGTGCGCGTGCTGCTGGTGAAGCTCGCCGACCGGCTCCACAATATGCGCACGCTGCACTACGTGCCGCCGGCCAAGCGCGACCGCATCGCCCAGGAGACGCTGGATATCTACGCGCCGCTGGCCGGCCGCATGGGTATGCACGAGATGCGGGAGGAACTGGAGGATCTGGCCTTCCGCCAGATCAACCCGGAGGCCTACAACGCGCTGACCACCCGCCTGGCACGCCAGCGCGAGACCAATGCCGCCGCCATCGAGGAGATCGAGACGCAGCTCGCCCGCAAGCTGGCGGGGGAGGGCATCGGCGCGGAAGTCGACGGGCGCCAGAAGAAGCCCTATTCGATCTACCGCAAGATGGAGCGGAAATCGGTCTCCTTCGAGCAGCTTTCGGACGTGGTCGGCTTCCGCGTGCTGGTCGACAGCGTGGTCGACTGCTACCGCGCCATCGGCGTCATCCACACGACCTGGCCGGCCGTGCCCCAGCGGTTCAAGGACTATATCTCTACCCCCAAGGGCAACGACTACCGCTCGATCCATACCACGGTGATCGGCCCCGGCAGCCAGCGCGTCGAGATGCAGATCCGCACCCACGAGATGCACCAGATCGCCGAATTCGGCATCGCAGCCCATGCGCTCTACAAGGACGGCGCGGAGCTCTCGGCCTTCGAGAAGGAGAGCAGCGCCTATGCCTGGCTGCGCCACACCGTCGATATGCTGGCGCATGGCGACAACCCCGAAGAGTTCCTCGAGCACACCAAGCTCGAACTGTTCTCCGACCAAGTCTACTGCTTCACGCCGAAGGGGCGGCTGATCGCCCTGCCGCGCAAGGCCAACTGCATCGACTTCGCCTATGCGGTTCACACCGACATCGGCAACCACTGCTCGCGCTCGCGGGTGAACGGCGTCGAGCGGCCGCTGGTGACCGAGCTGCAGAACGGCGACGAGGTCGAGATCATCACCGACCCCAAGGCGACGCCCTCGCCCGCCTGGGAGAACATCGTGGTGACCGGCCGGGCGCGTTCGGCCATCCGCCGGGCGACGCGGGCGGCGACGCGCGCGCAGTATCTCGGCCTTGGCCGGCGCATCGTGCAGAGCCTGTTCAACCGGGCCGGCAAGCCCTTCTCCGACGAGGTGCTGAAGGCGGGCCTGAAGCGCCTCGCCCGCGCCAGCGTCGAGGATGTCTACTGGGCGGTCGGGCGCGACGAGATACCCGCCGAGGACGTGCTGCGCGCGGTGCATCCCGACTTCAAGGAGGAAGTGCCGCTGGGACCGAAGCCGACCGCCGAATGGTTCGGCGTCGGCGGGCAGGCGGCGCTGAAATTCCAGGTGCCGGAGACGGAAGGGGCCATCCCCATCCGCGGCATCAATTTCGACCTGCCGGTGCGTTTCGCCGCCGATGGCGGCGCCGTGCCGGGCGACCGCATCGTCGGCATCCTCACCCCCGGCGAGGGCATCACCATCTACCCGATCCAGTCGCCGGCGCTGGCGGCTTATGACAACGAGCCGGAGCGCTGGCTGGACGTGCGCTGGGACATCGACGAGGCCAAGCGCTCGCGCTACCCCGTCCGCATCGCGGTCAAGTCGAAGAACGAGCCGGGCTCGCTCGCGCGCATCACCCAGGTCATCGCCGACAATGACGGCAACATCGACAACCTGCGCATGCAGCGGAAGACGGCCGACTATACGGACGTGGTGATCGACGTGGAGGTCTGGGACCTCAAGCACCTCAACGCGATCATCGGGGGCATCAAGAGCCTGCCGATGGCGGCGGATGCGCAGAGGATGTTCGAGTAGGGAGTGACCGTTCTTCAGTTTTGGGGTGGAAGTTGAGGCGCCGAACTCATACGGTTCGGGGCTGCAACGCCGCCAAGTTCATGTGAAACGACTGCTGATGAACGATGGCCAAGGCATTCTCCCGTCAAACCTCGAAAGCTTGCATCGAGGCGAGGAGCAACTTCGAGAGAAAGCGCTTCATATAATTTCAGGCGACGCACGGCTCAAATTGCACGTTGCCGTGACGGAATCCGCGATGGACCTGACCGATGTCTTTCGCCAATTCGAAACAAGCGATGAGAATCTGAAGGTAGCGCAGATTCTCGGGATGCGGACATTCAATGCTTTTGGCGCGAGTCTGAAGTTGGCGCTTTCCGGCTATCATCAGAACAGTGCTCTCGTCCTACGTGATGTGCTTGAGACGGTTTTTCTGCTCGACCTTTTCGCGGGCGATCGCGCGTTGATCGAGCGATGGCGCTACGCTGACAGGAAGGAACGAAAGAAAAGTTTCTCTCCGGTCAAAGTGCGCGAGGCACTCGATAACCGCGACGGCTTTACCTCCAAACGACGTGCAGAGCTCTACGAGCTGTTTTCCGAACTCGCGGGCCATCCCAACATGAAGTCCGATTGGATGATGCGCCCGCAAAAGGACGGTGATGCGGTCATCGGCCCGTTCATGGAGGCGACTGCTCTCGAAGCAGTTATTTCTGAGATGGGCCGTCTCGCTGTGCAGATCGGTGAACATATCAACGCATTTCTTCCGACCGATTGGACGCGCGGATTGCCGTCTCGAAGTGCTTTCGCAGACCGCAAAAGAGAATGGCTCCGTACCTTCTATCCATCCAGCGACAGCGCAGGCCGATGACCGATGTCAAAGTAATCCCGAACACCCGTGGGCGGTAAGTCAAGGCGCAGCAGGTAGGAGGAGTAGCAATCACCCCCTCAGACCCGGCGCCTCCTGTCCGGTGCGGGCGACATATTCGGTATAGCCTCCGCCGTAAGTGCCGATCCCGTCCTCGGTCAGTTCCAGCACGCGGTTGGAGAGCGCTGCGAGAAAGCGCCGGTCGTGGGAGACGAAGAGCATGGTGCCCTCGTAATCCCTCAGCGCCTGGATCAGCATTTCCTTGGTCGCCATGTCCAGGTGGTTGGTCGGTTCGTCGAGCACGAGGAAGTTCGGCGAGTCGTAGAGCATCTGGGCCATGACGAGCCGGGCCTTCTCGCCGCCGGAGAGCACGCGGCAGCGCTTCTCCACGTCGTCGCCGGAAAAGCCGAAGCAGCCGGCCAGCGCCCGGAGCGAGCCCTGTCCCGCCTGCGGGAAGGAGCTTTCCAGCCACTCGAACACTGTCTGATCGCCGTCCAGAAGCTCCATCGCGTGCTGCGCGAAATAGCCCATCTTCACGCTGGCGCCGAGATTGACCGCGCCCTTGTCGGGCGAGGTCGCGCCGGTCACCAGCTTCAGCAGCGTCGACTTGCCCGCGCCGTTGACGCCCATGACGCACCAGCGCTCCTTGCGGCTGATCTTGAAGTCGAGCCCTTCATAGATCGTCCGGCTGCCGTAGCGCTTGTCGATGCCCTTGAGGCTGACGACATCCTCGCCCGAGCGCGGCGCCGGCTGGAACTCGAACATCACGGTCTGGCGGCGGCGCGGCGGCTCGACGCGGTCGATCTTGTCGAGCTTCTTGACCCGGCTCTGCACCTGCGCGGCGTGGGAGGCGCGCGCCTTGAACCGCTCGATGAAGGCGATCTCCTTGGCGAGCATCGCCTGCTGGCGCTCGAACTGCGCCTGCTGCTGCTTCTCCGCCAGCGCCCGCTGCTGCTCGTAGAAGGCATAGTCGCCGGAATAGGAGGTGAGGGCGCCGCCGTCGATCTCGATGATCTTGCCGACGATGCGGTTCATGAACTCGCGGTCGTGCGAGGTCATCAGGAGCGCGCCCTCGTAGCCTTTCAGGAAGCCTTCGAGCCAGATCAGGCTCTCGATGTCGAGGTGGTTGGAGGGCTCGTCCAGCAGCATGGCGTCCGGGCGCATCAGAAGGATGCGGGCGAGCGCCACGCGCATCTTCCAGCCGCCGGACAGCGCACCGACATCGCCCTCCATCATCTCGTCGGAGAAGCCGAGGCCGGCCAGAACCTCGCGCGCCCGGCCGTCCAGCGCATAGCCGTCGAGTTCCTCGAACCGGCCCTGCACCTCGCCGTAGCGGGCGATGATCTCGTCCATCCGGTCGGCCTGGTCGGGATCGGCCATGGCCGCCTCCAGCGCCTTGAGTTCGGCCGCGACCTCGCTGACGGGGCCTGCGCCCTCCATCACCTCGGCCACCGCGCTGCGGCCCGCCATGTCGCCGACATCCTGGCTGAAATAGCCGATGGTGACGCCGCGATCGACGCTGACCTGGCCCTCGTCCGGCTGCTCCTCGCCGGTGATCATGCGGAACAGCGTCGTCTTGCCGGCGCCGTTCGGGCCGACGAGGCCGATCTTCTCGCCCCGCTGCAGGGCGGCCGAGGCCTCGATGAAGACGATCTGCTTGCCGTTCTGCTTGCCGATGCTTTCCAGACGAATCATACGCGCGGACTACCCGATGAACTGTGTTGCAGCGCGGCATACGCCATGCGGCGGGCTGGGAAAAGGGCAGCCGGTATCGACGGGGGAGGCCGTCGCCCGCCGTAGCCAGCGGATAGCCCGTCCGCAGCTTGGTTTAGCGGCAGTGCCGCGGCCTTCTGTTCCCTTGGTTGACTTGGCGGCCCATTCGGCGTCTCTCCCGTCAAACTCGAACGGACGGAAGGCCCATGACCCCCGACGACGTGCTTGCCGAATTCCGCGCCGCCGGCGCGCTGCTCGAAGGCCATTTCATCCTGTCGTCGGGCAGGCGCAGTCCGGTTTTCCTCCAGAAGATGTTCGTCTTCATGGACCCGGAGCGCACGGCGCGGCTCTGCGCGGCGCTTGCCGAGAAGGTGAGGGCTGAGTTCGGCCGCATCGACTATGTCGTCTCGCCGGCGGTCGGCGGCATCGTGCCGGGCTACGAAATGGCGCGCCAGCTCGGCGCCAAGGCGATCTTCGTCGAGCGCGAGAACGGCGAGTTCAAGCTGCGCCGCGGCTTCGAGATCCCGGAAGGCGCGCGGGTGCTGGTGGTCGAGGACATCGTCACGACGGGCCTGTCAACCCGCGAATGCCTTGCGGCGATCTCGGGTCATCCCGGCGAGACGGTGGGCGCGGCGGTGCTGGTCGACCGTTCGGCGGGCAAGGCCGATATCGGCGTGCCGCTGGTCTCGCTGCTCTCCTGGTACGTGCCCGACTACGACGCCAACGACCTGCCGCCGGATCTGGCCTCCCTGCCGGCGGTGAAGCCCGGCTCGCGCGGCATTCAGGGAGTGAAAGCATGAGCGGCGGCGACGGCGCGACCGGAACGGCGCCGCAGGCCGGCGCCTCGCGCTCGCGCCTGTTCGTCGGCCTGTTCGTGCTGTTCATGGGCCTCGTCATCACCGCGCCGAACGCCTGGCCGCTGATCCAGTATGCCGCCGCGAGCCGCAGCGAGCCGGTGACGGCGCGCTGGGTCGAATCGAACATCGCCACGTCCACGCGCGATACGGTGGGCGTGCCGACCTTCGTGTATGAGCGGCGGATCGGTCCGATGGTGCAGGAATGCCGCGTGGCGCTGGTGAAGTATCGCCACGCGCCGAACGGCAAGCCGCTGCACGAGACGCTGCGCGTCGTGCCGGGCACCACCTGCGACGACATCGTGGTGCTCGACGATCCGCCGCGCGAGCGCATTCCGCTGGTGCTGTTCGGCCTTCTGGTCGCGGCCGGCGGCATCGCGCTGACGGTCATCGCAGTCAGGAGGCGCTGAGTGATCATCGGCATCGGCTCCGATCTCTGCGACATCCGGCGGATCGAGAAGTCGCTGGAGCGCCACGGCGAGCGCTTCACGCACCGCCTGTTCACCGAGAAGGAGCGCGCGCGGGCCGAGGGCCGGGCGCATCGCGCCGCGACCTATGCCAAGCGGTTCGCGGCCAAGGAAGCGATGGCCAAGGCGCTGGGCACCGGCATCCGCAAGGGCGTGTTCTGGCGCGACATGGGCGTTGCCAACCTGCCGTCGGGCAAGCCGACCATGGAACTGACCGGCGGCGCGCTGGACATGCTGCGGTCGATGACGCCGGCCGGTCATCGCGCGCTGATCCATCTGACGATCACCGACGATTTCCCGATGGCGCAGGCCTTCGTCATCATCGAGGCCATTCCCGAATCCTGACCGCTATACCGGCTGAACGGCCGTTCATCGCGGTGCCATGGTGTGGTCATCGTTCGTTCAGAGGGGGTTCAGCGGGGAACTCCTAGTGTCCTGCAACGTTTTGTCCGGGAGCTCGAAGTCGAGGCGCGTCGCGCCACGAGGCTTCCCAAACGAACGAAAGGGGCATCGTCATGCTTTCCCGCAAGTTCAAGGCCACTGTGGCCGCCATTGTCGTCGCTGCCGGCGTTGCCGCCGTCGCGGCTCCCGCCGAGGCGCAGTACCGCCGCCACTATCGCGGTGACCGGGGCGCTGCGATCGGCGCCGGCGTCGCGCTCGGCATCCTCGGTCTCGGCGCGGCGGCCATCGCCGCCGACCAGAACCGCCGCTACTACGATGACGGTTACTACGCGCCGCCGCCGCGCTACGGCTATTACGGCGGCCCGGCCTACTACGAGGAGCCGCGCTATTACTACGAGGCGCCGCCTCCGGTGCGCTATCGCAGGGCCGTCCGGCCGGACGAGCGCTATCCGCACACGTTCCGCTAAGGCGGCACGGATCTGAACATCAAGGGCGCGGTCCGCGAGGGCCGCGCCCTTTTCTATGCGGCGAGCATCAGGATGACCGGGATGGTGACGACCGCGATCAGCGTCTGCACCGTGAGGATTTCCGCCATGAGCGGCGCGTCGCCGCCCATCTGCCGGGCGAGGATGTAGGAGCCGGAAGCGGTCGGCATGCCGGCGCTGAGGATCGCGACCTGCAACGCGACGCCGCCGACGCCGAGCGCCATGGCGATGCCGGCGGCCATGGCGGGCATGAGCAGGAGTTTCAGCCCGGTCGTGATCCATGTGATGGCGCGCGGCTTCAAGGCAGCGCCGACGTCGAGGCCCGCGCCGACGAGCAGCAGGCCGGTGCCCAGCGCTGCCGCGCCGAGGATGTCGCCGAAGCGCACGGCGATGGTCGGGAGCGGAATGCCGATGGCGTTGATCGCGATGCCGACGGCTGACGACCAGATGAACGGGTTGGTGACGATGGCCTTCAGCGTCGGCCCGAGGACGATCGGCTTGTCCTGCGCATAGTGCTGCAGCATCACCACGGCCAGCACGTTGAGCAGGGGGATCATCGCCGCGACCGAGATGGCGGTGAGCGTCAGCCCGACCTGGCCGTAGAGCGCGCCGGCCGTGGCGATGGCGACGAACGAGTTCCAGCGCGTCGCGCCCTGGAAGACCGAGGTGAAGGCCGGGCCGTCCATGGCGAAGGAGCGCGCGAGCAGCGGGCGCAGCGCCAGCAGCACGGCGGTCATGGCGAGGATGGCGCCGATCAGCGCCAGCCCCATGGCGATGACCGGCACGCTGCGCAGGTCCGCCTTGGCCATGGTCATGATGATCATGGCCGGGAAGAAGACGTAGTAGGTGGCGCGCTCAAGCCCGCGCCAGCCGGCATCCTCCATCAGCGGCATGGCTTTCAGCCAGGCGCCGAGCACGATGATGAGAAAGACGGGCGTCAGGCTGGCGATGATCGGGAACATGGACGGTGTCGCGGGGGGCGGGGCCCGCGTCTTCCATCACGGGATCGTTCCGCGCGCAACCATGTCCCGCGCATGAGGGTGACGCGAGCATCCGTAGTGTGCCTGAGGATGTTGGAGCCTTGCATGACGCAAGTGCGTCCTTCGAGGCTCGTTCGCTTCGCTCTCTTGCACCTCGGGATGAGGAAGTCGGTGACTTGCAGCAGGGTGGAGAGGCGGAACGGTCGAGGTTCATTCGACCGTTATGCAACTTGCCACCCACCTCATCCTGAGGTGCGAGGGCGGCAAGCCCGAGCCTCGAAGGACGCACTTTCCGGATGCAGCCGCCAAGCCGGCACCTTTCAAACGCCCGCCTACTTCTCCAGAAAGTCGAAGTCGCAGCCCTTGTCCGCCTGCGTGACGTGGTCGAGGTAGAGCTTGCGGTAGCCGCGCTGGCGCTTGCGCATATGGGCGGGCTTCTTCCACGCCTTGCGGCGGGTGGCGAGCTCTTCCTCGGAAACCAGCAGGTCCACCCGCCGGTTCGGCACGTCGAGGCTGATCCGGTCGCCGGACCGCACCAGCGCCAGCGGCGAGCCCTCGGCGGCCTCCGGCGTCACGTGCAGGACGATGGTGCCGTAGGCCGTGCCGGACATGCGCGCATCGGAAATGCGGATCATGTCGGTGACGCCCCGCGTCGCCAGCTTCTTCGGGATCGGCAGGAGGCCCGCCTCCGGCATGCCCGGATGGCCCTTCGGCCCGGCATTGCGCATGACGAGGATGTCGTCGGCGGTGACGTCGAGATCCGGGTCGTCGATCCGGTTGGTCATGTCCTCGACATCCTCGAAGACCACGGCGCGGCCGGTATGGACCATCAGCTTCGGGGTTGCCGCCGCCGCCTTGATCACCGCGCCGCCGGGCGCGAGCGAGCCGCGCAGCACGGCATGAGCGCCGGTCTTCTTCAGCGGCTGGGCGAGGGGGCGGATGATCGTCTGGTTCGGCACTTCCTCGGCGCGCTCGGCCCAGTCGCCGATGCGCTCGCCGGTGACGGTCGGCGCGTCGAGGTCGAGGTGCTGGCGCAGTTCCTTCAGGAGCTTCGGCACGCCGCCGGACCAGTGGAAATGTTCCATGTAATTGGAGCCGGCGGGCTTGAGATCCAGCAGGACCGGCACGTCGCGGCCGATCCGGTCGAGTTCCTCCAGGTCCCAGTTCAGGCCGAGACGGCCCGCGAGCGCCGCCATGTGGACGACGGCATTGGTGGAGCCGCCGATGGCCTGCAGCACCACCATGGCGTTGCGCAGCGACCCCTGGGTGATCACGTCGGTCGGCCTCAGGCCGGATTTCGCGAGCTTCACCGCCTCGCGGCCCGACGCCTCCGCCGCGCGGACGCGGTCGGCATGGGTCGCGGGGATGGTGCCTGTGTGCGGCAGGGCCATGCCCAGCGCCTCGGTGAGGCAGCCCATGGTCGAGGCCGTACCCATGACCATGCAGGTGCCGACGGTGGGCGCGAGGCGGCCGGAGACGGCCTCGATCTCGGCCTCGTCGATCTTGCCGGCGCGATGCATGGCCCAGAGGCGGCGGCAGTCGGTGCAGGCGCCGAGCACCTCGCCCTTGTAATGGCCGACCAGCATGGGGCCGGTGATGAGCTGGATCGCCGGCACGTCGGCGGAGGCCGCGCCCATGAGCTGGGCCGGCACGGTCTTGTCGCAGCCGCCGATCATCACCACAGCATCCATCGGCTGGGCGCGGATCATCTCCTCGGTGTCGATGGCCATGAGGTTCCTGAGGAACATCGACGTCGGATTGGAGAAGCTCTCGTGGATCGAGACGGTGGGGAAGGCGAAGGGCAGGCCGCCCGACAGCATGACGCCGCGCCTCACCGCCTCGACCAGCGTGCGGACATTGCCGTGGCAGGGATTGTAGTCGGAATAGGTGTCGGTGATGGCGACGATCGGCCGGTCCAGCGCATCGTCCGAAAAGCCCGCCGCCTTGATGAAGGCCTTGCGCAAAAACAGCGAGAAGCCGGGATCGCCATAGGCGGTCAGCCCCTTGCGCATGCCGGTCGGACCCTTTGGCTTTTTCGCCATGATGCGTTTCCTCATTCTGGAATCGCACCAAAGCATGGCGGAACGGGAATCGCGAGGCACGGCCAGGAAGGGCAGGGCCGCGTGGGGTGCTCGCCGGATCGGTTGCCGGCAGGCTAGGGTAGGGCGGCTGCCTGCATCAGCGAAGTGCGTCCTTCGAGGCTCGGCTGCCACCTCGCACCTCAGGATGAGGGAGGTGGTGAACTGCGCCATCGTAGATCGAGGCGCGATGGGCGAGGCTCTCAGCATCGATGCAGGCGCCCCCGCCCTCATCCTGAGGTGCGAGGTGGCAGCCGAGCCTCGAAGGACGCACTTCATTCGTGCAGAGTGCCAGCGCTGATTTCAGGCAGTCCCCGAAGCCCGCCCGATGCTCTATTTCGCCTATGGCTCGAACATGAGCGTGCAGCAGATGGCGCGCCGCGCACCGAAGGCGGTGCCGCTCGGCATCGGCAAGCTCGCCGACCACCGTCTGTTCTTCACCTCGGACGGCTATGCCGCGGTCCGGCGCAAGCGCGGGCACGTCGTCCACGGCGTGGTCTGGCGCATCGACGCGCGGGACGTGGCCGTGCTCGACCGCTACGAGGGCGTCGACGAGGGCTGGTACGTGAAGCGCACGGTGCGCGTGCGGCTCGCGGCCCGGTCTGTGCCATGCCTCGTCTATGACGGCGGCAGCGTCCTTGAGGGTGTCCGCCCGCGCCGGCGTTACTTTCACGAGGCGGTGCGCGGCTCCGCGCTCGCCTGGAACCTGCCGAACCGCTATATCGCCGGTCTCGACCGCTTCGGGCGGCAGGGTTTTCGCGGCTGACGGGCCATCGAGGCATTTTCCGAGGCATATCCCATGAGCATGAGTCCGGCATGAGTATTCTTGGCCATCTTCTCTCGCGCTTCATCCGCAACGGCCGGCTGACCGTGCTGCATCACGACGGCGCGAGGGAGAGCTTCGGCTCGGGCGAGAACGGCCCGGACGTGACCGTGAAGCTGCACGACGCAAAGGTGCAGCGCGACCTGTTCTTCAATCCGGAACTGGCGGCGGCGGAAGCCTATATGGACGGCCGCCTGACCATCGAGAGCGGCAAGGTCCTCGACCTCCTGATGCTGTTTTCGGTGAACCGCACGGGGCTCGGCTCGCACCCGGTCCAACAGGCGCTGCGCAAGGTCTGGCGGGCGCTTAAATCGCGCCATCAGTCGAACAAAGTGGGGCAGGCGGCGGCCAATGTCTCCAGCCACTACGACCACCCCCGGGCCTTCTATGAACTCTGGCTCGACGAGACGATGAGCTATTCCTGCGCATACTTTCAGCGGCCGGACATGCCGCTGAAGGACGCGCAGGTCGCCAAGATGCGGCACATCGCGGCGAAGTTGCGTCTAGAGCCCGGCATGACGGTCGCCGAGATCGGCTCCGGCTGGGGCGGCCTTGCGACCTATCTCGCGGCCGTCTGCGGCGCGAAGGTCACGGCCATCAACGTCTCGCCGGACCAGCTCGCAGCGTCCAAGGACCGCGTCAACAAGGCCGGCGTCGCCGACCGTGTCACCTTCTTCGAGAAGGACTATCGGGAACTGACCGGCACCTTCGACCGGGTCGTCTCGGTCGGCATGATGGAGCATGTCGGCGTCAATCACTTCGACGACTATTTCTCCACCGTGAAGCGGCTGTGCGGGCGGGACGGCTATGCCATGATCCACGCCATCGGCCGCATGTCGCCGCCCGGCACGACCGCGCCCTTCATCCGCAAATACATCTTCCCCGGCGGCTATGTGCCGGCGCTGTCGGAGGTCTTCGCCTCCACCGAGCGCTGCGGCCTGTGGGTGGACGACTGCGAGGTGCTGCGCCTGCACTATTACTGGACCATCAAGGCTTGGCGCGAGAACTTCGAGGCCGTGCGTGGTGAGGTCGTCGCCATGCAGGGCGAGCGCTTCGCGCGCATGTGGGAGTTCTATCTGGCGGCCGTCGAACTCGGCTTCCTGCACGGCTCGAACATGGTCTACCAGCTCCTGCTCTCCGAGAGGCGCGACGCCGTGCCGGTGACGCGCGACTTCATCACGGCGCGCGAGGCCGAGCTAAAGGGACGGGAGGGCGTGCTGCCGTGGGCGACGTGAGCGAGCATCTCACCATCGCCGGCATCGTGCAGGGCGTCGGCTATCGCCAGTGGTTCCGCCGCGAGGCGGAGATGCGCGGCGTCGCGGGCTGGGTGCGCAACTGCGCCGACGAGACCGTGGAGGCGGTGGTGTCCGGGCCGCGCGCGGCAGTGGACGACCTCGTGCGCGAGGCGATGAACGGGCCCATGGGCGCGAAGGTGGATCGCATCGATCGGCGCGAGGCGGCGGAGGTCGAGACCAAGGCGGTGCGGGCCGGGGAAATGGCGATCCTGCCGACGGGTTGAGCGCGGGAATCGTGACGTCGGTCCGGCTTCAACGCTTTACCGTCCATGGATCGATAACCGCGACGCCAGCGGCGTCGAAGGCGCAGGTGTCGCGCGTCGCCACGGTAAAGCCATAGGCGACGGCGATTGCCGCGATATAGCCGTCAGGCGTCGGGAAGCCCTTGCCGGCATTGCGGGCCTTGACCGCAAGATCGGCGTAGTGGCGAGCGGCCGACAGGTCGAATGGCAGAATTCTGCCATCGAAGAGCTCAAGCAGGCCGTCCAGTGTCGCAGTCAGCATGTCCCTGCGCCGGCCGGCGGCAAGCGCGCCGATGCCGAATAGCAGTTCCGCGATGGTCACGCTCGACAGATAGAGCGTTTCCGCCGCCTGTTCATCGAGCCACGCTTGGACGCCAGGGTTCGGCTCTGGCTTCATCGCTTCGGAAACGACATTCGTGTCGAGGACGATCATCCGAATCTCAGGGGTTCCGCAGGCTTACGGTCGCGCACCTGTTCGAGGCCTTCGAAATCTGCGTTGCTCAGCCCGGCTTTGCGGCTGAGCCGGGAGAGCGCCGTGCCCAGGCGGACTCGCTGCGTCGGACGAACGGCGCCCTCCAGAATGGCACGCATTTCCGCCTCCGTGCTGCGGCCGTGGCGGGCGGCGCGCACCTTGAGCGCGCGATGCACCTCTTCGGAGAGATTGCGAATGGTGACGGCGGGCATCGATAGCGCCTCCCGTAAGGTGATGGCTATGCTATCAATGTATTCAATATGCTATCGTTTCGCAATCTGTGGCGCGGCAGCGGTTCTACCGCACGCCCTCGGTCCCCCAGATCGTCTCCTCCGTCCAGCCCAGCTCCCGGAACTCCTCCGCTCTCAGCGGCGCCTCGCCGATGGAGAAGAACTCGTCGAGTTGCGGCGGCTTGACCGGCGTTCCCGCCAGCATGGCGTGCGCCTGCCCGCGGTGATGCACCTGATGCTGGAAGAGATGCAGCAGCAACCGGTCGCGCCGCTCCACCTGCACGCGCTTGATCCGGTTCACATGGACGTTCGCGCCGAGGGAGTCTTCCGTCAGCGCCTCGCAGACCGCGATGAGCCTGCGGTCGACTGCGGACTGCTCGCGCTTCAGGTCGGCGACGAGGGGATGAGGGATTTCGACCTCCCACGCCCTCGGGCCGAGGTCGCCGCCCTCCAGCGCATCGACATAGAACCAGTCGATGGTCAGGTTGTGGTTGAGCGTCGCGGTGAGGCTCGGGAAGAAGCTCGTGCGCGTCGCCGCGAAGTCCTCCGGCGTGAGTTTCTCGCAGGCCGTCAGCAGGCGATGGTTCGCCCAGGCATTGTTGTAGGCCATGGCGCGATAGGTCTCGACCATCGATGCGGGCATGGCGCTTCCTTGCGTTGCTAGGCCGTCGGTCCGAAACGGTCCTCGAAGGCTGTCCGCAGGATGGCATCAGCCTCCGGCATGCTCACCGGCAGGCCGAGATCGACGAGGCTGGTGACGCCGTAGCGCGGATCGGCGATGCCGCAGGGCACGATGCCGTCGAAATGCGAGAGGTCCGGCTCGACGTTGAGCGAAATGCCGTGGAGCGTGACCCAGCGCTTCACGCGGATGCCGATAGCCGCGATCTTGTCCTCGAAGTTCTCGCCCTTGTCGGGGCGTTTCACCCAGACGCCGACGCGGTCCTCGCGCCGCTCGCCTGCTATGTTGAAGCCCGCCAGCGTGCCGATGATCCAGTCCTCGAGCGCCGCCACGAAGACGCGCAGGTCGCGCTTCCGGCGGTTGAGGTCGAGCATGACATAGGCCACGCGCTGTCCCGGCCCGTGATAGGTCATCTGCCCGCCGCGGCCGGCCTCGAAGACGGGAAAGCGTGCATCGACCACGCCGCCGCCCTGCGCCGAGGTGCCCGCCGTGTAGAGCGGCGGATGCTCCAGGAGCCAGACACATTCGGACGCGGTCCCGTCGGAGATCGCGGCGACCCGCGCTTCCATGGCGGCGAGCGCCTGCTCGTAAGGCACGGGCTCGTTGCTGATCAGCCACTCGACCGGCGGCGAGCCGGGTGCCGCATGCATCGACAGCGCCAAATCGGCACGGCTGTTTACCACTCGTTCACCATGTTTGGTCAGGGTGGGCGGCACCTGGAAAAGTGCATCGGCAATGGGTGACATGGCGCAGCTCGAAACAGTCTCGCTCGATATTTCGGTGGTCCTCGGCACAACCACAATGCCGATCCATCAGATGTTGCGCATGGCCCGCGGCGCCATCATCGAACTCGATGCCACGGAGGACGACGAGGTGCAAATCCTCGCCAACGACATGCCCATCGCGCGCGGGCAGGTGGTCATCAACGGCAATCGCATCGGCGTGCAGATCACCGAGATGCTGCCGCGGCCCATCGAATTGCGCTGAACAGTTGACTTAGTCAACTAAATAGGCTGATGCTCTCCCGCCTCGGGGAGAGTGCCCACGCTGTCGCCTGCCGATGATCCTCAGGTCGCCGCCATCCGCGGCTTCAACCGCTTCTATACGCGCGCCATCGGCCTGCTCGACCACTATCTCGGCGGGTCGTGGTCGTTGACCGAGACGCGCATCTTCTACGAGCTCTTCGCGCGCGACGGCCTGACGGCCGCGCATCTTTGCGACGAACTCGGGCTCGATGCCGGCTATGTCTCGCGCATCCTCAAGAAGTTCGAGATGGCCGGCTGGCTGGTGCGCACGCCGTCGGCCGATGATGCCCGCCGCAGTCTCCTGACGCTGACGGAGGCGGGGCGCGCGGCCTTCGGGCCCTATGACCAGGCGTCGCGCGAGCAGACGGGCGCGATGCTGTCCCGGCTCGGCGAGGCCGACCGCGACCGTCTGGTCGGCGCCATGACCCTGATCGAGCGGCTGATGATCGAGGGCGGCGAAGAGGTCGTCATCCGCCGCCACAAGCCCGGCGACATGGGCGCGATCATTGCGGGGCAGGCGCGGGTCTATGCCGAGGAGTTCGGCTGGGACGGCACCTTCGAGGTGCTGGCGGCCGAGATCGGCGCGGAGTTTCTCAAAAGCCACGATCCCGCCCGCGAGCGCGCCTTCATCGCCGAGCGGGGCCGGCAGGTGGTCGGCTCGGTCTTCTGCATCGATGCGGGGGAGGGCGTCGCCAAGCTCCGCATGCTCTACGTCGATGAGGCCGCGCGCGGCCTCGGCCTCGGCCGCCGGCTGGTGGCGGAGTGCATCGCCTTCGCGAAGGAGGTCGGCTATCGGCGCATGACGCTCTGGACCAACGATGTTCTCGTCAGCGCCCGGCGCATCTATCAGGCCGAGGGCTTCGTGCTGACGGCGGAGGAGAAGCACCACTCCTTCGGCGTCGATCTCGTCGGCCAGACCTGGGAGCTGGATCTTCTCAAAGGCTAGGCCAGGTCGCTTCTTACAAATGCTGCACAGATGAAGTGCGTCCTTCGAGGCTCGCTATCGCTCGCACCTCAGGATGAGGAAAGTGGCGAACTTGCACCGCGGTCGGAATGAGGAACGGCGGTTCCGTCGATCTCGCGGAATGCAGGCAACCACCACCCTCATCCTGAGGTGCGAGCGATAGCGAGCCTCGAAGGACGCACTTCCTTGGTGCAATCGGCCCGGATTGCTTGCAACTACTCTCCGCCGAAATCCCCATACCCCAGCCGATCCAGCGCGCCCTGCAGGATATAGGCGGCCGCCATCTTGTCGACGAGCTCGGCGCGCCGCGCGCGCGAGGCGTCGGCTTCGAGCAAGGTGCGGGTGACGGCCGCGGTCGACAGCCGCTCGTCCCAGAACACGATGGGGAGGGCGGTCTTCGGCACGAGATTGCGCACGAAGGCGCGGGTCGACTGCGCGCGCGGTCCCTCTGTTCCGTCGAGATTCTTCGGCAGACCGACGACCAGCGCGCCGGCATCGTGCCGGGCGGCGAGGTCCAGCAGCGTCTCGACATCGGGCGTGAACTTCACGCGCCTGATGGTTTCGAGCGGCGTCGCGATGGTCCACATGACATCGGTGAGGGCGAGTCCGATGGTCTTGGTGCCGAGATCGAGGCCCAGAAGGCGCTTTCCGGTAGCCACCGCGCCGCGCAACTCGGCCAGGTCGATGACTGCCATGAGCGGAAAAATCCCTTGATCGCATTGAGGGTGTCACCCCGGAGCCTATACTCGGCTTCGACCGCACATATCCATCATGCAGGAGGAATCGTCATGAAGCTCACCTGGTTCGGCCATTCGGCCTTCCGGCTCGATTTTGCCAAGTCGGTCGTGCTGATCGATCCCTTCCTGACCGGCAATCCCTCGTTCAAGGGCGACAGGGCGGCCGCCATCGCGGGCACGACGCACATCCTCCTGACCCACGGCCATTCCGACCATGTCGGCGACACGCTGGAGATTGCCACCGAAACCGGAGCCAAGGTCGTCACCAATTTCGACCTGTGCATGGCTCTGGCGCACAAGGGCCTGAAGGCCTTCGATCCCATGAATACCGGCGGCACGACCGATCAGGGCGACTTCACGGTGTCGCTGACCAATGCGCTGCATTCCTCCTGCGACTTCCACGGCGGCGCCAGCGACGCGCTCGGCAATCCCAACGGCCTTGTCGTCAAGGTGAAGGGCGGGCCCAATATCTACGCCATGGGCGATACCGACATGATGGCCGACATGGCGCTCATCGCCGAATGGCACAAGCCGTCCATCGGCCTCGTGCCGATCGGCGACCGCTTCACCATGGGCGGCGACGCCGCGGCCTTCGCCTGTCGCAAGTTCTTCGCCTTCGAGACGGCGATCCCCTGCCACTACGGCTCGTTCCCGATCATCGACCAGAGCGCGGACAAGTTCGTCGGCGCCATGGGCGGGGGCAAGACCAAGGTGGCGGTGCCGAAGCCGGGCGAGAGCGTGTCGCTCTGAGGCCGGAAACGAAAAGCGCCCGCCGGTGAGGCGGGCGCTTCGGCATTCGTGTCGCGATGATCTCAGCGGAAGCCGCGGATCATCTGCATGAAGCGGGCCTGCTCCGAGGCGTCGTTCTTGAACAGGCCGGTGAAGCCGGTCGTGATCGTGGAGACGCCCTGCTTCTGGACGCCGCGCATGGACATGCACATGTGCTCGGCCTCGACCAGGACGGCGAGTCCGCGCGGCTGGAGGTTCTCCTCGACCGCGCCGACGATCTCGGCGGTCATGTTCTCCTGCGTCTGCAGGCGGCGCGCATAGATGTCGACCACCTTGGCGAGCTTGGACAGGCCCACCACGCCGTCACGCGGATAATAGGCGATATGGGCGCGGCCCATGATCGGCACGATGTGGTGCTCGCAATGCGAGAAGAACGGGATGTCGCGGACCAGCACCACGTCGCCGTAGCCGCCGACCTCCTCGAACACGGTGCCGAGCTCCTTGGCGGCCGACTGGCCATAGCCCCGGAACAGATCCTCCCACGCCTTCACCATGCGGCGCGGCGTATCGAGAAGACCCTCGCGATCGGGGTCGTCGCCGACCCATTCGATCAGGGTGCGGACGGCGGCCTCGGCCTCCTCGCGGCTGGGACGGCGATGACGCAAAGCCTCCGCGCCCTTCGGAAGGGGAAGGGTCTTAACGACGGCATCCATGGGACTGATACTCCGATGAGGGACGTTTCCGGATACGAAGGCCAGAACGTTTCGGACGCGCAAAATGCACCGTTGCGAGGTGCGACAAATTGCCATAGTCCGGGTAGTCCAAGGCGCCTCCGATCATTGACCTGCCCGGTCTGCCGCCGGGCTTTAATGCCTGCTTGCGACGCATATATGATGTCGGCATCTGAACGCGTCATGAACGCCTGTTCATCTCGGACGCGGGGACCTGAGACCTTGATCGACGACATCTACAACAGGCGCATCCTGGAACTGGCGGCCGACATTCCGCGGCTCGGCCGGCTCGCGAAGCCGGATGCCAGCGCCACGGCCCATTCCAAGCTCTGCGGCTCGACCGTGACCGTCGACCTGACGATGGACGGCGGCGCGGTGACCGACTTCGCCCACGAGGTGAAGGCCTGCGCGCTCGGACAGGCGTCTTCCTCGATCATGGGGCGCCATGTCGTCGGCGCGACGGCGGACGAGTTGCGCGCGCTTCGCGACACAGTCAGACGGATGCTCAAGGAGAACGGCCCGCCGCCGGACGGCCGCTGGGCCGACATCGCCGTGCTGGAACCGGTGCGCGACTACAAGGCCCGCCATGCCTCGACGCTTTTGACCTTCGACGCGGTGGTCGACGCCATCGGGCGGATCGAGGCCGCCCGCACTGCCGCCGCGGCGGAATGAGCCGCGCCGACGATCTCGACAGCCTGTTCGCCGACCGCCGTCCGTCGCGCTGGCCGCGCCTTGCCGGCCACGGCCTCATCCGAGGATACCAGCTCTCCATCTCCATGCTTGTCGGCCGCTGGTGCCGGCACCTGCCGACCTGCTCGGCCTATATGGACGAGGCGGTTATGCGCCACGGCCTCTGGGCCGGCGGCTGGATGGGGCTGGCGCGCCTGTGCCGCTGCCACCCGTACGGCACCTCGGGCATCGACAACCCGCCGTTGGTTCTGCCGCCGGACGCGGGCTGGCTGAGCCCCTGGCGCTACGGGAACTGGCGCTGGCGGCGGGGCGGGCCCGTCTGCGAGCCGGTTGGAGCATTTTCAAGCGAAGTGGACACCGGTTCGCCTCACGAGAAGCGCGCGAGCAGCGTGCAAGATGCGACCAGAAATGCAGCTCCGCCTAATGCGCGGGATCGCGGGTGATGAGGCCGTAGGTCTCCATCAGTCCGCGCGTCGGGTAGAAGGGCTCGTAACGCTCGCCGTCGAGATAGAGCGCCAGTTCCGGGTCGATCCCCATTTCCGAGAGATAGGCGCGCACCTTCTCCAGCGTGGCGGCGATGAGGCGCGCGCGCAGCGCCTCCGGCAGTTCGCCACCGGCCGGGTGGCGGAAATCGACCGGACTGATCGAGACGACCGCGCCGGGAGCGGCGCTGCGCCCGCGGCCGGCGGCGAGCAGGTAGAAGCAGGCGCCGAAACACTCGCCATCGAGGGCGAGCGCCGGCGTCTCTCCCGAGCGACTGGTGCGCGCGACCATCGTGTCGAGGCCGGCCCGCCGGACGATCCGGCCGAGCGCCAGCGTGACATCGAGAACGCCGCCCGGCGAATGGATGACAAGCGGCGGTCGCGCGCCTTTGAGCTGTCGGGCGAACTCATCGAAGGCCACGACAGCACCGGGCAGGACCGCGCCTTCCGCGACGATCCATTGCGAGCAGCCGGGGCCGCATGAATCCGGTCCGCCGGACACCAGCGCGAAGGTCATGGGCGTCGTGGCCGGCGCGGCGGCCGGAGCCTGCGCCGCGGCTGTCCGGGACAGAGCGAAGCCGGATATGGCGAGGCAGAGGAGCAGTGCCCGAATCCGCATGGCCGAGAGCCTATCCTGCCGCAGGCCGCGCGGCACCCGCTGGCAAAAGCCGGACGGCGCGATAAGGTTCCGCGGGGATCGGGGGGCTGACCGCATGGCAAGCCTTGAGGATTTCGCCGGCGTTCTTGGCGAGTGCCGGACGCTGGACGACGTGAAGCTCACCTTCCGGGCCGCGATCGCGACCGAAGGCTTTTCGGCCTCGGCCTGCGGCTGCTTCGTGCCATCAAGCAGCGGGCCGGTGCCGCGCTTCTACTTCCAGGACTGGCCGGCAGAGTGGCTGGCACTTTACCAGCGCGAGAACTTCGTCGCCAGCGACTACAGCGTGGCCGAGGCGCGCCAGCGGATCGCGCCCTTCGTCTGGAGCGAGGTGAAGCGCGAGCGCAAACTCTCGCCCGACGAAGCGCGGGTCTGGCAGGCGGCGCTCGATTTCGGCTGGAAGGACGGTTTCTCAGTTCCGGTTCACGGGCCCGGCGGCTATTTCGGCCTGATCACCATGGCCGGCCACTCCTCCGATATCCCGCAGGATTTGCGCCGCCGGCTGCACGTCGCGGGCTTCGCCGCCCATGAGCGTTGCCGCAGGATCAGCGGCGGCCAGCTCGTCGCAAGCCTGCCGGACCGGCTCACCGTCCGCGAACTCGAATGCCTGCGCTGGGTCGCCGCGGGCTTGTCGGATACCGAGATCGCGGGGTTGCTCAAGGTCTCGGCGACCACGGTCAAGTTCCACGTCGATGCCGGCCGCCGCAAGCTTGGATCGAAGACCCGCGCCCATGCAACGGCGATGCTGGTGATCCACGGCCTGATCTGATCCACGGCCGAGCCCGCAAGGGACCGATGTGGCCGAAACGGCGCGTCGGTTGGCGTTCCCGCGGGATTTTGACCGGACCTCTCCAAACGGAGAGGTCCCCGCACGCTTGGCGAAGTGCAGCATGGGGGCGATCGATTGTCGTCGGGGCGCTGGGGCCAACCGGCAAAAATGGCCGTCTGCGGTCGTCGCCCGCTGCTGACCGCGCACCTTTTCCCTTGCCCTGGGCCGCCGGAAGGCGGCCTCTTTTTTAGGCGGTCCGGCCTATCAGCGGCATGTTAGGGCCGCGCGGCGGGAGTTGCTTACCACTCGGCCGAAGATGATATTGCGCGAGGCGGCTGCGGCGCGGGTCGCGCCGGGCGCATGGCGGTGGTTGTGAGCGAAGTTGCGTTTCTTCAGGGCGGCGGCGAGCAGGGCGTTGCCATCGCCGGGTTCGACTGGTCATCCACACCTTTAGGGCCGATTGCCGGCTGGCCCGACCCCCTCCGCATAGCGGTCAGTATGATGGTCAACAGCCGTTTCCCCAAGGCGATCGTCTGGGGTGGGGACCTTACAATGCTCTACAACGATGCGTTCCGGCCTATTCTGGGCCAGCGAAAGGATTCGCTAGGCCGCTCGTTCAGAAAGGTGTGGGAGGACGTCTGGCCGGATATCGAGCCACTGGTCGAGCGCGCCTTCGGGGGCGAGGCGGTGTTCCTCGAGGACCTGCATCTCGTGACGACGCGCAACGGCGCGCCTGCCGATGCCTGGTTCACCTTCTGCTACAGCCCGATCCGCTCGGCCGACGGCAAGGTTCTCGGCATCATCGACACTGTTATCGAGACGACCGACAAGGTTCTGGCGGTTCGCGACGCGCGGCTGCTCAACGCCGAACTGTCCCACCGCATGAAGAATACGCTCGCCATGATCGGTGCGGTGGCCAACCAGACTTTTAGGAGCGCAGGCAGCATCGCGGCGGCGCAGCAGACGTTCGGCGAGCGGTTGGCGGCGCTCGGCGAGGCCCATTCGCTGCTGACGAGCGCGAGCTGGACCCATGCGCCGCTCCGGGATGTGATCGAAGCCGCGCTGGCACCCCACCGATCCGGTGGCGGCCGCATTCGGCTTGCGGGGCCGCACGTCCTGCTGTCGTCGCGGCAGGCGCTGTCCATGGTCCTGGCGATCCACGAACTGGCGACCAATGCGGCGAAATACGGGTCGCTGTCCGTGCCGGATGGCCGGGTCACCGTCGAATGGGCGGGCGAGGGGGAGGCGTTCCGGCTGACGTGGACCGAAAGCGGCGGGCCGCCCGCGGCGAAGCCCGCGCGGACGGGGTTCGGCAGCCGGCTGATCAACCAGATCCTGCCGAGCCATTTCATGGGCCGCGCGACTCAGGAGTTCGGCGAAGCCGGCATGCGCTACGAGATGACGGGATCGCTGGGAACGGATCAGCACTGAGCGCGACCCTCGCTTGCCGTTCTGATCGCGATGTCTTTGCTTTTGCGATGTCCCTCGGCTATTTCCGCCCTTCGCTTCCCGGCCGATGCCGCCTCGTGACGGCAAATCCGCTTCGGGAGCGATCGAACCTTCCTAGCCAACCCCTTACCTGCTTCGTCGGCAGGAGTGAGCGGAGAGAACAATGCCTGTCCTGACCTTCCCCGATGGCGCCCAGCGCTCCTATGACGCCGGTGTTTCCGGCCTCGATGTCGCCAAGGCCATCGCCCCCTCCCTCGCCAAGAAATCCATCGCCGTGAAGCTCGACGGCGTCGTCGCGGATCTCTCCGATCCGATCGCGGCGGACGCACGGATCGAGTTCGTCACCCGCGAGAGCCCCGAGGCGCTGGAACTGATCCGCCACGACGCCGCGCATGTCATGGCCGAAGCCGTGCAGAAGCTCTGGCCGGGTACGCAGGTGACCATCGGGCCGGTGATCGAGAACGGCTTCTACTACGACTTCTTCCGCAACGAACCCTTCACCCCGGAGGACTTCGCGGCCATCGAAGCCGAGATGCGCAAGATCATCGGGGCCAACAAGCCCTTCACCAAGCGCGTCGTCTCGCGTGACGAGGCCATCGGAATCTTCCGCGACAAGGGCGAGGCCTTCAAGGTCGAGCTGGTCGAGGCGATCCCCGACGGCCAGCAGATCAATCTCTACGACCAGGGCGGCTGGTTCGACCTCTGCCGTGGGCCGCACATGGCCTCCACCGGCCAGATCGGCAATGCCTTCAAGCTGATGAAGGTGGCCGGCGCCTATTGGCGCGGCGACTCCAACAATCCGATGCTGACCCGCATCTACGCCACCGCCTGGCGCACGGACGAGGAGCTGAAGGCCTATATCCACATGCTGGAGGAGGCCGAGAAGCGCGACCACCGCAAGCTCGGCCGGGAGATGGACCTGTTCCACTTCCAGGAGGAGGGGCCGGGCGTCGTCTTCTGGCACCCGAAGGGCTGGTCCATGTTCCAGACCCTCGTCGCCTACATGCGCCGCCGCCTTGCCGAGCACGGCTATGACGAGGTCAATGCGCCGCAGCTTCTCGACAAGTCGCTGTGGGAGACCTCGGGCCACTGGGGCTGGTATCGCGAGAACATGTTCGCGGCCCAGTCGGCCGGCGACGAGGCCGAGGACAAGCGCTGGTTCGCCATCAAGCCGATGAACTGCCCGGGCCACGTGCAGATCTTCAAGCATGGCCTGAAGAGCTATCGCGACCTGCCGATGAAGCTCGCCGAGTTCGGCATCGTCCACCGCTACGAGCCCTCGGGCGCGCTGCACGGGCTGATGCGCGTGCGCGGCTTCACCCAGGACGACGCGCATGTCTTCTGCACCGACGAGCAGCTCGAGGCCGAGTGCATCCGCATCAACGACCTGATCCTCACCACCTATGCCGATTTCGGCTTCGACGAGATCGTGGTGAAGCTCTCGACCCGGCCGGACAAGCGCGTCGGTGCCGATGCGCTCTGGGATCGCGCCGAGGCGGTGATGGAGAAGGTGCTCAAGACCATTGCGGAGCAGTCGGGCGGGCGCATCAAGACCGCGATCAACCCGGGCGAGGGGGCCTTCTACGGCCCGAAGTTCGAGTATGTCCTGCGCGACGCCATCGGCCGCGACTGGCAGTGCGGCACCACGCAGGTCGACTTCAACCTGCCGGAACGGTTCGGCGCCTTTTATATCGGTCCGGATGGCGAGAAGACGACGCCGGTCATGGTCCATCGCGCCATCTGCGGCTCGATGGAGCGGTTCATCGGCATCCTCATCGAGAACTTCGCGGGCAATTTCCCGTTCTGGTTCGCGCCGAAACAGGTCGTCGTCTGCCCGATCACCTCCGAGGCCGACGATTATGCCGTGGAAGTTCTCGCTGCCTGCAGGAAGGCGGGCCTGAAGGCCGACGCCGACCTGCGCAACGAGAAGATCTCCTACAAGGTGCGCGAGCACTCGCTGCAGAAGATCCCGGTCATTCTCGCGGTCGGCAAGAAGGAAGCCGCCGAGCGCACCGTCTCCGTCCGCCGCTTCGGCAGCCAGGCGCAGGAGGTGATCGGCCTTGACGATCTCGTGGCGCAGCTCGTGGACGAGGCGACGCCGCCGGACCTGAGGCGCCAGCGCGCGGCGGGCTGATCGACGCCGTCGCGCGATGGTCCGAGCCAATTGGGAGGGGGTCGGCATAGTGCCGGCCCCTTTTTTGCTTTGGCGTAACCCGGGGTGAGGCGCTGCGGCAGTCGATCGGAAACACACTGTCATCATCCGAAGGGTCGATGACGGCTATTCGCGGCGTTTCGCAACTCGCACGGACGGTCAGTGGGTCGGTCAGGGAGTTTCCGCATGAGACGGACAGTGCCCCTCATCCTTGCCTGGATGCTCGGCCTCGCCTGCGCAGCCCATGCGCAGACGCCTTTGGCGATCGTCGAGGGCATCTATGCGGGCGGCCTGACCCGCAGCTCGATGGATCGGATGCGCGAGCCGGCCAATCGCGCCCGCCATTTCCAGCCCGCCTTGGTGCGCCTGTTAGCGGCGAACGATCGCGAGGAGTGCATCGATTTCGCGCTGACGAGCGACGGCCAGGACTACAACGAGGCCGAGATCACCCGCACCATCCGCATGGAGACGCGCATGGACGGCGATCGCGCCAGCGTCGATGTCCGCTTCACGAGCCTCGGAAAGCCCAACCATTACCGGTACGAATTCCAGCGTGTCGGTAATGACTGGAAGATCGCCGACATCGCATCGCTTGGCGAGGGGCAGTGGCGGTTGTCGCAGACCCGTTGCGGCCGAGCTGGCCGGCCGGCCGCCGAGCGGGTCGCAAGCCCCGCGGCTGCGGCCACCCCTGCCGGTGCCTACTGCTATCGGAACCGCCACGCCCTCGTGCGGCTCGATGTGGGTCCGAACGGCAGCGCGCGCTTCCGCATGGAGACGGTCGGCGGCAACGGGCACTCCTGCCATGTTGAAGGCAGCGCTTTGCCGACACCCCAGGGCTGGCGCTACGAGCGCCGCGAATCCGAGGGGCCATGCCAGCTGGACTTCACGCGCACGAGTTCTGGAGCCATCAGCGTCAGCGACCGCGACTACATCTGCCGGCGCACCTATTGTGGGGCGCGTGCGTCGCTGGAAGCCTCGAATCTTCCGCGGTCAGGCAACCTCGCGCGCTGCGCCAGTTGAGGCGAGGCGGCGAAGGGAGCTACCGCGCGACCACCTCGACCTGCAGGTCCTTGCCCGCTTCCACCTGGAACTTCTGGTTGAAGACGCGCCCCTCGTGCCGCGCGATGGCGAGATATTCGCCCTCCTGAAGCACCATGTCGGGGAAGGCGCCGATCGATTCCTTGATCACGTCGCCGCCGGGCGTCAGCACGGTCCAGGCGGCATTGCCGATCGGCTCGCCGCCGGTGGCGCCGCGCACGAGGCGAAGGCTCACCTGCGCCGCGCGGTGATGGATCGTCGCATCGGTGATCTGACCGGCCCGGACGCGCAGGTCCGCCCGGATGGTCGCGTTGGCGTCGCCATAGACCGAAACGACGTGATAGGTGCCCTCGGGGAGCGCGATCAGGTCGCCGGCCGGCGCCTGCCGCATGACGAGGCGCGGCTCGCCGCCCTCGAACAGGCCGCCGGCGAAGATGTCGAAGGACAGGCGGGCATTGCGGATGTCGCGCTCGCCGACCTTGCCGACGAGGCGCACGGCCCCCGCATTGAGGACGATCGTGTCGCGCTGGGGGGTTTCGCCGACGGCGAGCCGGCGGGTCTGCGAAAAGGTGCCGAAGGCGACATGGACGATGTAGCCGCCGGGGCGGAGCGCGAAGACCGGCGCGGGATCGCGCGATTCGGCGACGAGCGCGAAGGCGCCGCTCGGCTCCGGCTTGTCGGCGAACACGCGCCAGTGCAGCCCGTCGCGGACATATTGCCCGCCTTGCCGGAACCGTGCGTCGAAGGCGATGGCAGCGCGGTCGGAAAACTGCGGCGGCATGGTCGGGGTGGCGGGCATGCTCGGCATCAGCGCCGGATTGGTGCCGGTCTGCGGCGAGAACGGCATGGCGCCGTCCGGCAGCGTGAAGAAGGGCGTGGCCGCGCCGCCCGGCATCTGCCGGCGCCGGCGCTGCGGTTCGGTGACGAGCGGCGGAATATCGGTGGGCGAGGTGTGCGGCGTGATCGAACCGGGCCCGGGCGCGCCGAACTGCGCAGCCGCTTCGTCCCCGCCGGCAAGGCAGGCGAGCGTCAGCGCCAAGGCTGCGGCGGCAAGGCGGCGAGGGGTGATCGTCATATCGTGACCCATGTCGCGGGCGATTATGGCCTTTTTGGTGCGTGACAGGCTTGCAGGCAAGCGCCGATCGTGGCCCTTGGCGTATTGCCGCGGCAACCCTAGCTCTGGGCAGGCCGCGGCACCTCTGCCGCAAGGCGTGTCCGAAGCGAGATTGTAGATGAGTGCATCGCCCGTTCTGATCGACCACCTGAAGACCCGCCGCTCGACCCCTTTCCCGATGATGCAGGACCCCGGCCCCGACGCTGCGACGCTGGAGGCGATGCTGGCGATGGCTGCGCGCGTGCCGGACCACGGCAAGCTCGCACCCTGGCGCTTCGTCATCATCGACCGTCAGGCGGGCGCCAAGCTCGGCGCCTTTCTGGGCGATCTGGTAAAGTCCGACGATGCCGTGGCCGATCCGAAGAAGGTCGAGATTGATGCCGCGCGATTCACCCGTGCACCGGTCTGCGTGGCGGTCGTCTCCCGCGCGGCCCCGCACGTGAAAATTCCGGAATGGGAGCAGGTGCTCTCGGCGGGAGCGGTCTGCCTCAACCTGCTCCATGCCGCCATCGCGCATGGCTTCGGCGGCAACTGGGTCACCGAATGGCCCGCCTACGACCGCCGCGTGCGCGAGCGCCTCGGCCTCGAAGCCCACGAGACGGTCGCAGGCTTCGTCCATATCGGCACGCCCTCCGGCAAGGCCGACGACCGCCAGCGCCCCGACATGACCGCCATCACCTCGCGTTTTGAAGGCTAGCTCCATGCATTACGACGTCACCGCGGCCAATCACGGCCTGCGCTACGATCCGTTCAAGGCCATCGTCTCGCCGCGTCCGATCGGCTGGATCACGGCCCTCGACAAGGACGGCCGGGTCAACTGCTCGCCCTATTCGTTCTTCAACGCCATTTCCGACAAGCCGCACATGGTCGCCTTCGCCGGCGGCGGCATGAAGGATGCGCGCGCCTTCGCCGAGGAGACCGGCGAGTTCACCTGTTCCTTCGTGTCTTGGGACCTGCGCGACGCCATGAACGCCACCTCCGCGCCGCTGCCGCGCGGCGCGAGCGAACTGGACTTTGCCGGCCTTGAATCGGCGCCCTCGCACTACGTGAAGGCGCCGCGCGTGAAGGCGGCGCCAGCGGCGCTCGAATGCAAATGGCTGCAGACCGTGCCGCTGACCTCGCTCGAAGGCGTGACCAACTATTTCCTCGTCATCGGCCAGGTTGTCGGCATGTACATCAACGACGATTTCATCGCCGACGGCATCGTCGACACGGGCCGCATGCACCCGATCATGCGCGGCGGCTACGACCAGTATTTCCAGGTCGGCCCCGAGCAGATGTTCAAGATGACGCGGCCCGCCGGCGGCGGCAATTTCGACGAGGGCCGGAAGGCGTAGGGCTCCCAGCCCTCAGCGCTTCCCCGCCCGAGCGAGCAGCCGCTCGGCGCGGGTGAGGTGAGGGCGGTCGAACATCTCGCCGCCGATATTGACGACGCCCGCCGAAGGATTGGCGGCGAAGGCCGCGACCACCGCCTCGGCCTCGGCAATGGCCTCCGGCGTCGGCGAGAACACCGCGTTGATGACCGGCACCTGCGCCGGGTGGATCGCCATCTTGCCCGTGAACCCGTCGCGGCGGGCCTCCTCGCATTCGCGCGTCAGCCCCTCCGTGTCCCGGAACGCCGGGAAGACCGTGTCGATGGGCTGAACCCCGGCCGCAACCGCTCCGAACAGGCAGAGCGAGCGGGCGATGCGGAACGGCTCGGTATGCCGGCCGTCGGGCGCGCGATTGGTCTCCGCGCCGATATCGGCAGACAGGTCCTCGGCGCCCCATGTGAGGCCCGACAGGCGCGGACTGGCGCCTTGATAAGTCCCAAGTCCGAACACGGCCTTGGCCGTCTCCGTGGCCACCACGACGACCTTGATCGTGCCCTCGTCCATGCCTGCAATGGCTTCGCGCGCCGTCAGCTTGGCGTCGAGATGCGAGACGTCGCGGCCACCCTCGGCCTTGGGCAGCATGATCGCATCGGGCCCTGCGCCGACGACGGCGTCGAGATCGGCATCGGTGAGGCCGGTGTCCAGTGCGTTGACGCGCACCATCAGGAGAGGACGGCCTCTGGTCAGGACGTGCTGGGCGAGGAAGGCGCGGGCCATCTCGCGCGCGGCCGGCTTGCTGGCGGCGGCAACCGAATCCTCAAGGTCGAGAATCAGCGCGTCGGCGCCGCTCTCGAGGCCTTTGGCGAGCTTCTTCTCCGAATCCGCCGGCACGAACAGCATGGAGCGCATCACGGTCACTCCGGCCGCTTCAGGACGAGCGACTGCCGCAGGCATTCGGCCACCAGCTTGTCGTTCTGGTTGAAGGCGCGGTGATGGAACTCGATGACGCCCATGGTCGGACGCGATTTCGATTCGCGTTTTGCGACGACGGTGCTCTCGCAGTGGATCGTGTCGTTCTCGAACAATGGGTGCGGGAATTTCACGTCGGTCATGCCGAGATTGGCGAACAGCGTGCCGTTGGTGGTGTCGGGCACCGAGATTCCGATGAGCAGCCCGAGCGTGAACAGCGAGTTCATCAGCGGCTGGCCCCATTCGGAGGCTTCCGAGAACTGCCGGTCGATGTGGAGCGGCTGCGGGTTCATCGTCAGCGTGGAGAACAGCATGTTGTCCATCTGCGTCACCGACCGGGTGATGCGGTGCTGGATCACCTGGCCGACGGCGAAATCGTCGAAATAGATGCCGCCGCGCTGGTGGCGGCGGGCGTCCGGGATCGCGGCGGTGTCGGCCATGGCCTGGTTCCCCTTAGGTCAGCTCGTTACGATTTCGTTTACCATAATGAAGCACCATTAACGGCAGAGGCGCTTCCCTTCCGGACATAGCCGAGATGTTTCTCTTCCGCTCATCAGCCGAACCGCAGAGCAGACCCGCCACGGCCGCCGAGGCCGGGGTCAGCCGCGTCGTTTCGGCGATCCAGACGGCGGCGCAGAAGACCGGCGCCGGTTTCGACTATCTCCTGCGCACCGCCCAGCGCGAATCGAGCCTCCAGCCGACCGCGCAGGCGCCGTCCTCCTCGGCGCGCGGCCTGTTCCAGTTCATCGATTCGACCTGGCTGACCATGATGCGCGAGGAAGGCCGCAATCTCGGCCTGTCGCGCTATGCCGAGCAGATCGGCCGTGACGGCTCGGGCCGCCCGACCGTCGCCGACCCGGCCGCGCGCCAGCAGATTCTCGCGCTGCGCGACGATCCCGCGGTATCGGCGCTGATGGCGGGCGCCTTCACCAACCGCAACGCCACCGAGCTGCGCGCCGCGACCGGGCGCGACCCGACCGAGGGCGAGCTCTACATGGCGCATTTCCTCGGTTCGGGCGGCGCCTCGCGCCTCATCAACCTGAACCAGACCAATCCGCAGGCGACCGCCGCGCGCATGTTCCCCGACGCTGCCGGCGCGAACCGCCGCATCTTCTTCGACCAAGGCAGGCCGCGCACCGTTGCGGAGGTCTATGGCGTGCTCTCGTCCGGCCGGACGACGGCGGTCGCCACCGGAGCGGGCACGACCCAAACGGCTGCAGCCGCGGCGGCTCCCTCGACGGAGGTCGAGACGACCGCCGCCGGCTGGTCCGCCGTGCCGCGCATCAATGCCGATCCGGGCCGGCCGTTCCATTCGATGTTCTCGGGCGGCGGCGGCCCCATCAACGCCTTTGTCGCGGCGACCTGGACCGCGCTTGGGCGGGGCAATCAGGCCGGCGCGCCGCGGGTCAATGTGGCGACCGCGCTGACGCCGCCGACGGGGCAGTCGGCCGCATCCGCCGCGTCGGCGCAGCCGACCACTGCGGGCCAGCCGGCGGTCGGCGGGCCGTTCTACCCGGTCCAGGTGCAGACCGTGCGCCGTGCCGGACCGCTCGACCTGTCGCAGTATCTGCGGCCGGACGTGCGTGGCCGCTGACGCACCGGCAAACCCCTAACCCCTTAATTTTCGTGGTGAACGCTTTGTTAAGCGCGCCGCTCTAGCCTTCCGTCAGGCGGATTTTCCGCCACCTTCCGAGTTGCTCACCCCAGGTTCCCTTCCCGATGATCGTGCGGCATTTCCTGCGCTGGATCCAAACCGCATCGGCGGGCGACCGGGCGGACGCGACCTCCGCCCTGGCCCGCGCCTATCTCCATTCGGAACTCTCCGTCGATGATCGTGCTGCCGCCGAATCGGCGATGGTCACGCTGCTGGACGACCCGTCGCCGCTGGTGCGCCGTGCGCTGGCCGACGCTTTCGCGACGGCCGAGGATGCGCCGCACTGCGTGCTGATCGGCCTGCTTCAGGACCAGCCGGAAATCGCCGGCCTCGTCGCGCGCCATTCGCCGCTGCTGCTCGACGCCGAACTGGTCGACCTCGTCGGTTCCGGCGAGCCGCTGGTGCAGTTCGCCATCGCCCAGCGCGAGGACCTGCCGGGCCCGGTCTGCGCCGCCATTGCCGAGGTCGGCTGCCTCGAGGCCTGCCTCGCGCTGGTCTCGCTCGACGCCGACATTCCCGCCTTTTCCATCGACCGGATCGTCGAGCGCTTCGGCGACGATGCCGATATCCGCGAGACCCTGTTCGCCCGCGAGGGCCTCTCGCCCGGCGCGCGGCAGGCGCTGGTCGTCAAGCTGTCCACGGCGCTCTCCGTTTTCGTCGCCGAGCGAAATTGGCTCGCCTCGGACAAGGCGGATCGCATCGTCCGCGAAGCGTCGGAGAAGGCGACCGTCGTCATTGCGGCCGGCTGCGGCGGCGAGGGGCTGATGCCGCTCGTTCGTCACCTCAGGCTCTCCGGCCAGCTCACCACCGGCCTCGTCCTGCGCGCGCTGCTCTCGGGCCATGTCCGCCTGTTCGAGGAGGCCCTCGCGGAACTCTCCGGGCTCGGCGTGCGCCGCGCTGCCGGCCTCGTCCACGACCGTCGCGGCGCGGGCTTCCGCGCGCTCTACGACAAGGCCGGGCTGCCGCTGTCGGCCTATCCGGCCTTCCGCGCCGCTCTCGACGCCTGGCACGACGACGGAGTCGGCTCCTTCCGCAACGGCGATGCGCAGCTTCGCCGCCGCATGGTCGAGCGCGTGCTGACGGCCTATGCGCCGCTGGCGCCGACCGAACTCGACCAGCTTCTGGCGCTCCTGCGGCGTTTCGCGGCCGAAGCGGTCCGCGAGGAGGCTCGCGCCTTCACCCGCGACCTCATCGCCGGCAACGACGCGCTGGACGACGAGGACGTCGAAATCCCGCTCGTCGCTGCGGCCTGAGGGCCGATCTGCAATCCGAAATGTCGTGAGAAGCGAAGCCGCGGCTCAGGGCGCGATCGACGGCGCGCCGGTGATCTGGATCAGCTTCTGGTTCGTGGCGGCGCCGAGCTGGTCGGCCATGGCGACGGCGAGCGGGTGATCCTCGCCCTTGGCGCCCTCGCGCACGATGGCGCGCACCGCCTCGACATGCTGCACGACGAGATCGAGCGGAACGGCGGCGTCATCGTCGATGCCGTCGAGGAGATGGCGCAGGCTGTCGGCAACGCGCGCTGCGAGCGGATAGCCGAAGGTCGCAGCCTCGCCCTTGATGTCGTGGGCTGCGTTGTAGAGAGCGCCGCGGGTGCTTGCATTGAGGCCTGACGCGGCAATGGCGTCGCGCGCCTTGGTCAGCCGCTCGACTTCCTTGGCCATCCAGTCGTCGAACTCGCCGGCAAGGTCCGCAAGGGCGGCCTCCGCGCGCTCGATGGCCTCCATGTCGAAGCCGAACTCATCGACCTTGATCTTCGCCTTGCGGCCGAAGGACTTCAGGTTGCGGGTCGGCGTGATGACGTCATGATCCTTGAACCCCTGGACCGAGGCCTCGTCGAGCGCGCTCTGCTTCGGCTTGGGCATGCTGGCTTCCGTCACACTGAGCTTTTGGTCTTGTCGAGAAGCGGCTGGACCTTGATCACGTCGGCCTTCTCGCCTTTCCGGCGCTCCGGGCCGACATAGCTGGAATTGTGGTTCCGCCGCCGGTCCGGACCGAAGAAGGTCTTGGTCTTGATAAAGGGCCGCGGGTTAACGACGACGTTCAAAATGCGCTGATAAAGCGCCTTTGCCGATATGGGTTTGGCAAGGAATTCGGTGATGCCGGCATCGCGCGATTCCAGCACCCGCTTCTTCTCGGAATGGCCGGTCAGCATGATGATCGCGACATAGGGGTTCGCATTGGCCCCCGGCTGGCGGATCATCGAGGTGAGTTCGAGCCCGTCGAAGATCGGCATCGACCAGTCGGTGATGACGATGTCGGGCATGTAGTGGGTGAAGGCTTCAAGGCCGGCCGCGCCGTCTTCCGCCTCATAGACCTCGCGCGCGCCGAAGCCGTGCAGCAGCGTTCGCACGATGCGGCGCATGTGTGCGTTGTCGTCGATGACGAGGAATCGCAGCCGGTTGAAATCGATGCGGATCATCGCCGGCAACTCTAGCGGGCGGCCATTAGCGAAGTGTTAAGCCTGTTCCGAAAGGCGCGGTCATGTTCTTGGTGGAGCATGATCTTGCGCCGAAAACCGGTTCCCGCTTCTCGGGATCATGCTCAGGCGCCGAACTGTTCGCGAAGGATGCGCTCGTCCAGCGAGTGGCCGGGATCGTGGAGCAGCATCATCGCGTTGGTCGTATCCATCTTGATGTCGACGCTGGCGACGTCACGCACCTCGTGATGGTCGGCGGTGGCACTGACCGGGCGCTTGGCCGATTCCAGTACCTCGATCCGGAGCGAAACCCGCTCGGGAAGCAGCGCGCCGCGCCAGCGCCTCGGCCGGAACGGCGAGATGGGCGTGACCGCCAGCAGGGGCGCGTTGAGCGGCAGGATCGGGCCGTTGGCCGAGAGATTATAGGCGGTCGAGCCCGCCGGGGTCGCGACGAGCACGCCGTCCGCGACCAGTTCATCCATGCGCGGGTGGTTGTCGACGAGGATGCGGAGCTTGGCGATCTGCGAGGTCTGCCGCAGCATCGACACCTCGTTGATGGCGAGGGCATCATGCCGCTCGCCGTGGATGTCGACCGTGGTCATGGCGAGCGGATGGATCACCGACTGCTCGGCGTTCCAGATGCGCTCGATCAGCGCCTCCTCGGCATATTCGTTCATCAGGAAGCCGACAGAGCCGCGGTTCATGCCGTAGATCGGCTTGCCGGTGGAGATCGACTTGTGCAGCGTCTGGAGCATCAGGCCGTCGCCGCCGAGGGCGACGATCACGTCGGCCTCGTCGGTGGCGACGGCGCCGTAGCGTTCGGTCAGGCGCGCGAAGGCATCCTGTGCCTCGGCGGCCGGCGAGGCGACGAAGGCGATCTTCTTCGGGTCGGGCTTGAAGTCCGGCATGGCAGGCCAGTCTGGCATGCGATCATGAAGGATGCATGCGGGGAGGGACGACGTGACGCAAGGGGCGCCGGACGATGTGGTTCTGGTCTATACGACCGCCGCAAACCTTGTCGAGGCGGAGGCGATCGGCGTGGCTCTGGTCGAGCGCGGGCTGGCGGCCTGCGTGAACATCCTGCCGCAGATGCGTTCCATCTACCGCTGGAAGGGCGCGGTGGAGCGGACGGACGAGGCGGTGATGATCGTCAAGACGACCCGCGCGAAGCTGGAAGCCGCGCGGGCCGCGTTCCGCGCGGCCCATTCCTACGAGACGCCGGCTTTCCTCGTCATCGAGGTGCCGGACGGCGATGAGGATTACCTCGCCTGGCTTAGGGGGCAGGTCGCCTGAGCCGCCTCAGCCGCGCCCGACGAAGGGCATGTCGTTGGCCATGACCGTCATGGTCAGCACGTTCACGTCGAGCGGCAGGTTGGCGACATGGACCACCGCTTCGGCGACGTGTTTCACGTCCATGCGCGGTTCGACCTTCACCGAGAAATCCGCCTGCAGAACGCCGTTGGTCATGCGCTCGGTCATTTCGGTGGCGGCGTTGCCGACATCGATCTGCGAGCAGACGATCCTGTCCGCCCGGCCATCCAGCGAGATCGCCTTGGTCAGGCCGAGAACACCGTGCTTGGTGGCCGTGTAGGGCGCCGAATAGGGGCGGGGGGCATAGGCCGAGATCGAACCGTTATTGATGATGCGCCCGCCCTTCGGGTCCTGCGCGCGCATCATCGCCATGGCGGCGCGGGCGCAGAGGAAAGAGCCGGTGAGGTTGACGTCCACCACCTGCTTCCACTGGGCGACCGACAACTGGTCGATCGGGATGGCGGGCGCGCCCATGCCGGCATTGTTGAACAGCACGTCGATGCGGCCGAAGCGCTCCTTGACCGTCGCGAACAGCGCGGCGACGGAAGCCTCGTCCGAAACATCGGTCGGCACGGCGACGATCGTGCCGCCGGCCGCCATGGTCACGGTCTTGTCCAGTTCGTCCTTGCGCCGGCCGGCGACGACGACGGCATAACCCGCCTTGGCGAGCCCGAGGGCCGAGGCCCGCCCGATCCCCGATCCGGCTCCGGTGACAACCGCGATCCGCTGCGACATGAGTCCCTCCCGTCAGGCCGGATCGATAGTCCGGCTCCTTGGGCGGGAGACTGGCCGAAACCGCCGCCAATGTCGATTGGCGCGCGGCATCGGAGCCATGTGAAACGTTTGAATTTGCATTCTGAAGTCCGCCCGGACGAATCGGTCCGGGCAGATGCTCGCGGCCTGCTTTGGCGCTCAGATCGAAGGTGTCCACTGCGCCGGCACGAGCTGGTAGCCGTTGCCGTCCTTGGCGACGTAGCCGTTGGAGGGGAAGGGCGCGTGGTAGAAGTGGACGCGCGTCTTTTCGGTCGCGGCCATGTCGAGCATGCGCCGGCGAACGGCGCGGGCGGCGTCGGCATCCTGGTCGAAGACGGCCGACCAGTCGGGATTGCGGACGAACAGGGCCGGGTGGTTGGTGGTATCGGCCATATAGATCAGCTTGCCGGTGCCCGAGGCGATGCCGAAGCAGGTGTGGCCCGGCGAATGGCCGTAAGCCGCGATGGAGGTGATGCCCGGCGCGACTTCGCCGCCCGGCTCGAACCGCTTCACGTCGTTGGCAATGGGCCCGAACACGCGGCGCGCGTTCTGGAAGCCGCCGCGCCCGGCCTCGGGGGCCTGGTTCATGCGCTCGTCGGACATCCAGAAGGCCCATTCCGGCGCCGGCACCTGAATCTCGGCATTCGGGAAGACGGCCGTGCCGTCGCGCAGGCGCAGGCCGTTGATATGGTCGCCGTGGAAATGGCTGATGAGGACGGTATTGACGCGCGCAGGGTCGAAGCCCGCGGCGCGGAAATTGGCCATCCACGTGCCAGAGGTCGGCGCGCCGGTATTGCCGTTGCCCGCGTCGATGATCACGAGGCGTCCGCCGGTTTCCACGACCAGCGTGTTGAACGGAATGGGGACGGCCGTGGTCGGGAGGAAGGCCGCTGTGAGCGCTGCCTGAACCGCAGGCAGCTCGGCATTGCGGATGAAGCCTTCGACGGGGCGCGCGAAGAAGCCGTCATTGACGGCGGTGACGGTGATGTCGCCGACCTTGTACTTGTAGAAGCCGGGGGCCTGAGCCGCCGCGGCTGGCGCCTGCGCCTGTGCGGGGGTGACGAGCGTGCTTGTGGCGACGGCAGGGGCCGCCAGCGCGGCGGCCATCGCATGGCGGCGATTGATCGTGGTCATCGATGAGGTTCTCCCAGCAGGTCTGCGTCGCGACGCAACGTCAAGCGGCGACACATTGCGATGGAGATTGCCGGATGTCGCCGGGCGTCCAGTGCGGTCACGGGGTTGTGACCAGGATTTGTCGCGACCCGGCGGGGAGGGGGCTGGTGCCGGCGGAGAGGATCGAACTCCCGACCTTCGGTTTACAAAACCGCTGCACTACCGCTGTGCTACGCCGGCCCGGCGCCCTCGCTATCAATCCGCCGCCGCCAAGGCAAGCCGCTTGGCCTCCGCCGAAACGAAACAGGCGCCGGGATCGCTCCCGGCGCCTGTTGTGCCTCCTCGAGAGGAGGTTACTTGTTGCCGTCGTAGGTGAAGATATCGCGGTCCTTGGTCTCCGGGAGGAAGAACAGGCCGACCACGAAGGTCATCATCGCGAAGATGATCGGATACCACAGGCCATAGTAGATATCGCCCGTGGCGGCCACCATCGCGAAGGAGGTGGCCGGCAGGAGGCCGCCGAACCAGCCGTTGCCGATATGGTAGGGCAGCGACATGGCCGTGTAGCGGATGCGGGTCGGGAACAGTTCGACCAGCAGGGCCGCGATCGGGCCGTACACCATCGTCACGTAGAGGACGAGGATGAACAGGATGCCGATGATCCACAGGGCGCGGCCGTCTCCGAGTGCGGAGAAGAAGCCGTTGACCTTGATGATCTCGGCATTGCCCGCGGCCGGATAGCCGGCGGCCTGCGTTGCCCGGCCGAGGGCCGCGGCGAACTGCGCATCGATCGGAACCGCGGTGCCGTTGACCGTCACGGCAGCCGGCGAGCCGGCGGGACCGTTGACGAAGTCATACTTGATCGCGGCGTTGGCGAGCGCCACGCGGGACACGTCGCAGGGCTGCGTGAACACGCGGGTTCCGACCGGGTTGAACACGTTGCCGCAACCGGCCGGATCGGCGGTCAGCACCACCTTCACCTGCTCGTGCGCGCGGTGCAGGGCCGGGTTGGCGGCCTTGGTCAGCGCGGTGAACAGCGGGAAGTAGGTGACAGCCGCGATCAGGCAGCCCGCCAGGATGATCGGCTTGCGGCCGATGCGGTCCGACAGGGCGCCGAACACGATGAAGAAGCCGGTGCCGAGGACCAGCGACCAGGCGATCAGCACGTTGGCGGTGAACAGGTCGACGCGCAGGATGCTCTGGAGGAAGAACAGCGCGTAGAACTGACCCGTGTACCAGACCACCGCCTGGCCGGCCGTGCCGCCGATCAGGGCGAGCAGGGCGATCTTGGCGTTGTTCCACTGGCCGAAGGCTTCCGACAGCGGCGCCTTCGAGTGGGTGCCTTCTTCCTTCATCTTCTTGAAGGCCGGGCTCTCGTTCATCTGCAGACGGATCCACACCGAGATCGCCAGCAGGAAGATCGACAGCAGGAACGGAACGCGCCAGCCCCAGGCCGCGAAGGCAGCCTCACCCATGTAGAGGCGAAGCGTGAGGATGACGATGAGCGAGAGCAGCAGGCCGACGGTGGCCGTCGTCTGGATGAACGAGGTGTAGTAGCCGCGCTGGCCCGGAGGGGCGTGCTCCGCGACATAGACCGCCGCACCGCCATACTCGCCGCCGAGCGCCAGGCCCTGGGCCATGCGCAGGATGATGAGGATGACCGGAGCGAGCCAGCCGATGGTCGCGTAGGAGGGCAGGAGGCCGACCAGGAAGGTCGAGGCGCCCATGATGACGATGGTGACGAGGAAGGTGTATTTGCGGCCGACGAGGTCACCCAGGCGGCCGAAGACGAGGGCGCCGAACGGGCGCACGAGGAAGCCGGCGGCGAATGCCAGCAGCGCGAAGATGGCGCGGGTATTGGCATCGAAGGGTGCGAAGAACTGGGCGCCGATCATCACGGCCAGCGAGCCGTAGAGATAGAAGTCGTACCATTCGAAAACGGTGCCGAGCGAGGAGGCGAGAATGACCTTCCGCTCCTCCTTGGTCATCGGGCGGGGCGAGGCCCCTGCGCCCGCAGCGGTGCTCATGGACATGGCGGTTTCCTTCCTGAAGTCCTGGGAGGGGCCGGTTGCCGCCCGAGGCGGTCCGGTCTTTTTTGCTGTTGGCGGCACGACCCGAGGTCCCCGCGATCAGCCCTCGGTAGGACGCCCGTCGCGCGGATGTCGCCATGGCAAATGGTCGATAAGACTTTCGTCGCGCTCCGGATTTCGTCGTCGCAGCCGCGCCGCCCGCATGCGTCCGGGGGCTGCAATCCAGCGCCTGGCGCGTTTTGTCGCACACTGAATCGGGCTTAAGGGCGCAGGCTTATCCTAAAGTTCAAGCGACGAAAGTTCGACTGGAAACCTACCATTCCCGCAGGGAGTGGGGGCGACTCGGTCGAGTCAGTCCCAGGTCGTCACCCAACCCGGAAACCAAAGCGCCCAAAAGAGGTGCAATCAGGGAGGGTGCCGCAATGGCGGATCGCCAGGACTCATACTGGGCGAAAACCAGTAAGCTCATGTACATCATGCTGGGGCTGTGGTTCTTCTTCAGCTTCGCCATCCACATCTTCGTCGTGCCGCTCAACAAGGTCGTCATCCTTGGGTTCCCGCTTGGCTTCTACATGGCCGCGCAGGGCTCGCTGATCGCCTTCGTCGCCATGCTGTTCTGGTTCGCCAAGGCCCAGGACCGCATCGATGTCGAAGAAGGCGTGGCGGAAGAGGAATAGGGGGCGGACATGTCGACACAAAGTTCCGCCGGCAGCGGCGATTTCGTCAACAATCTCGGCAGGGTCTACGGCATCTATACCGGCGGCTTTGCTGTTTTCATCGTGCTCATCGCCCTGCTCGAACAGCTGGGAGTGCCCAATCGGGTTCTCGGCTACATGTTCGTGGGCTTCACGATCCTGGTCTATGCCTTCATCGGCATCGTCTCCCGCACCATGCAGGTGTCGGAATACTATGTCGCGGGCCGGCGCGTGCCGGCTTTCTACAACGGCATGGCCACCGGCGCCGACTGGATGTCGGGTGCCTCATTCGTCGGCATGGCCGGCTCGCTGTTCCTGCTCGGCTATGACGGCCTCGCCTTCGTGCTCGGCTGGACCGGCGGCTACGTGCTGGTGGCGATCCTCGTCGCGCCGTTCCTGCGCAAGTTCGGCGCCTATACGGTGCCTGACTTCCTGGCGGCCCGGTACGAGGGCAACGCGGCGCGCCTGATCGGCGTCATCGTGCTGCTCGCCTGCTCCTTTACCTATGTGGTGGCGCAGATCTTCGCGACCGGCATCATTGCCCAGCGCTTTCTGGGCATGGACTTCGTCGTGGCGGTGTATGTCGGCCTCGCCGGCATTCTCGTCTGCTCCATGCTCGGCGGCATGCGGGCGGTGACCTGGACCCAGGTGGCGCAATACATCGTGCTGATCGTCGCCTACCTCATCCCGGTCATCATCCTGTCGGCCAAGAAGTTCGGCCTGCCGCTGCCGCAGCTCACCTACGGGCAGGCGATCAGCCAGATCTCCTCGCTCGAGCAGAGCTTCATCCAGCAGGGGCTCGCCCCGGCCGGCATGAAGCAGCACGTCGTGCCGTTCACCAGCTACTCGCCGGCGAACTACTTCGCGCTGATCCTCTGCCTGATGGTTGGCACGGCCTCGCTGCCGCACGTCCTGATGCGCTATTTCACGACGCCCAGCGTCAAGGAAGCCCGCATCTCGGTGGCCTGGTCGCTGCTGTTCATCTTCCTGCTCTACTTCACGGCGCCCGCCTATGCGGCGTTCTCGAAGCTGGAGGTCTATACGACGCTGATCGGCAAGCCGATCGCCGAGATGCCGCAGTGGGTCTACAACTGGGGTTCGCTCGGTCTGGTGACCATCTGCGGCAAGGCGGCTGAATCCGCCCAGGCCGTTGCTGCCGCCTGCGGCGCCATCTCTGGCCATGCCGGCGTTCTGCGCTGGCAGGACTTCGGCATCAATACCGACGTGGTGGTGCTGTCGACGCCCGAGATCGCCGGCCTGCCCTACGTGATCGCCGGCCTCGTCGCCGCCGGTGGCCTCGCCGCCGCGCTGTCGACCGCCGACGGTCTGCTGCTGGCCATCGCCAACGCCCTGTCGCACGACATCTACTACAAGATGATCGACCCGAACGCGCCCACCGCGCGCCGGCTCATCGTGTCCCGCATCTTCCTCGTCCTCGTCGCCATTGCGGCGGCATGGACGGCGTCGCAGAGACCGGCCGACATCCTCTCGATGGTGGCCTGGGCCTTCTCGATCGCGGCGGCCGGCCTCTTCCCAGCGCTTGTTCTCGGCGTGTGGTGGAAGCGGACGACCAAGCAGGGCGCGATCGCGGGCATGCTCGCCGGCTTCGGTGTCTGCATGCTCTATCTGGTGGTGTCGCGCTACTTCCCGGGCTTCGGCGTGAAGTATCTGGGCATGTCGGCGCTGCTCAACCCGATCAACTGGGCGCCGGTCGTCGACCTCTCGACGGCCATGGCGGCTCCGAATGCCATGGAAGGCTGGGTGGCGGCTTCACACCCGCTCGCCTCCAAGGTCGGGTGGTTCAACATCAACAACATCTCGGCGGCACTCTTTGGTCTGCCCGTCGGGTTCGCGGTGATGTTCGTGGTGTCGCTGATGACGCCCGAGCCCTCCAAGGAGATGCAGGACTTTATCGACGCCTGCCGTCGGCCGAAGGGCAAAACCCTGATGGAGGAGAAGACGGCCTGACGGCCGCCTTCACCGAGCTATGGCATGCGGGCGGGGGGCCACGGTCCCCCGCCCGTTCTTTGACCGCGCTCCCGTCCCGCGCTAGGCCATATTGATGAATGCGACACTCGCCGACTGGCTCTACCACGGGCCGAACCTCGTCCTTGCCGCGCTGCTCTATACGCTGCTCGGACGCTACATCCTGACGCTGCTGTTCCGTGGCGACCAGAGCCGGGTGATCCTCAAAGTGTTCGCCCAGGTGACGGATCCGGTATTGAAGGCGGTCCGCGTCATCACGCCGGCGGTCGTGCCGAACGGCCTCGTGATGATCGCCAGCGTGTTCTGGCTCATCATCGCCCGCATGGTCTGGCTGCTGATCGCCGCCATGTATGGCTTCCTGCCGCGGGTCGGAGGCTGAGATGAGCGAACAGGACAAGCCGGAAGACCGTGAGCAGGCCCTCAAGCAGGACGGCTACCTGCTGGGCATCGCAACGCTCGGCCTCGTCAACGGCATGCATTTCTCGCCGTGGTTCGAGCCTGGCTTCGTGCTGCTGCGGCCGCTGCTGGGCAGCTTCTACATCACATCGCCGGTGCTGCAGTTCTACTTCTCGTCGCTACTGCTGGCGGTGGGCGCCGTGCTGCTCGCCGGCGTGCCGGCGGCGCTCTACGAGCGGGCCAAGGGCCTTGCCGCGAGTACGTCGACATCGCTCGCCATCTGGCTGGGGGCAACCGCGCTCGTCAGCCTGCCGGCCTTCCTGCGCATGCTCGGCATCGTCTGACCTGCGGCGTGATCAACAGGGCGTGAGACCGGCCGCGGCGCCTCGTCAGCGGAACCGTGCCTGATATTGTGATGTTGTGACCGGGCAGGGAGTGCTTGATGTCGCCATCAATCAGGCAAGCAGCGATGATCTCGACGGCGCGTGCCTGTGGCTTCGGCACGCTGGCCATCATGACCACCATGGTCGGGTTCGCCGGCACGCCGACCCTGTCGCTGAAGGTCGGCGGCGTGTGCTTCCTGCTCACCGCTGCCGTGCTGATCCTGATGGCATGGCGCGCGCCGCGCAAACCCTACAAGCGCACCGAGGTCTGGCTGCTGCTCGCCGAGCAGGACCGCCCGGCCGCTGCCTTCGCGCAGACCGCCATCTCCATGGCCCGCATCGAGGCCTTCTACCGCTTCGCCCACATCTCGGCGACGCTGGCGGCGGTCTTTCTGACCGGGGCGCTGCTCGCCGCCTTTGCCATGGCCGGGTGAAGCCGCCCGATCCGGCCCGGATTCACCGTCATCGACGAAGTTGCCGGCAGACCTGCGCGTCAGGGTTTCTCAACGACGCTCGTTGCGCTAGGCTTCCCGCGGGTGTGGCGCCCTCGTTTGGAAGGATCGGCCGTCATGGGATGGTCCCTTGGTCGCACGGCTCTGGCCGCGCTCGTCGTCACGCCGATCGTCTCAACCGCATCGTGGGCGCAGTACCGCCGGGTCGAGATCGTCGATGATCGCGGCGAGGGCGGCTACGTCGTCCGCCATCATCACCAGTGCGGGGGCTGCGGCTTCGTGGTGGAGCGGCGTGCCGGCGAATGGCGCTACGTGGTGCCGCGGGCGCCGCGGGTGGACTACGGGCAGGCGCTGCCGATCTACCAGCCGCCGATCTACGCCCACGGCCGCGAGGTCGTGCCGGTCTATCCCCTGTTCCCGCGCTCGGGAGCCTATCCGGTGGTGGGCGCGCCCGGCCGCGCGCCGACGATGGAGCGCAGGCCCTATTATCCGAGCGGATCGGAGGCGCGGGTGATCACGCTGGACGATCCGCCGGCGCGGCCGAACCGCCGTCGCCGCTGATCAGCGGCGCAGGCCGAGCCGCGTCGTGACTGCATAGAGCGCCAGCGCCGCCGCGTTCGAGACATTGAGGCTCTTGATCGCGCCGGGCATGTCGATGCGCGCCAGCGCGTCGCAATTCTCGCGCGTGAGCTGGCGCAGGCCCTTGCCCTCGGCGCCGAGGACGAGCGCGACGGGCGCGCGGAGCTTCACCGCGTCGAGATCCGCCTCGCCCTCGCTGTCGAGGCCTATGATCTGGAAGCCGCGATCCTTCAGCTGGTTCATCGCGCGCGACAGATTCTGCACGGTCACGAAGGGCACATGCTCCAGCCCGCCCGAGGCGCTCTTGGCGAGCACGCCGGTCGCTTCCGGCGAATGGCGATTGGTGGTGACGATGGCCTTGACGCCGAAGGCCGCGGCCGAGCGCACGATGGCGCCGACATTGTGCGGGTCGGTGATCTGGTCGAGCAGCAGGAGGACGCCGTCGGCGGGCATGTCCTCGATGTCAGGCGCATCGAGCGGGTCGGCCTCGGCGAACAGACCCTGATGCAGTGCGTCCGGCGTTGCCGAAAGGCGCTTGTCGATCTCACGCACCGGCACGATCTCGGCGGAGTGGGCGATGCCCTCCTCGTCCAGCCGCTTGGCGGCGTTCTCGGTGGCGAGCAGCGTGCGGATTCTCCGGCCGCCGTTGCGCAGCGCCTCGGAGACCGTGTGCCAGCCGTAGAGCAGCACCGTGCCGCTCTCGTAATCGGGAGCGGGTTCGCGCAGCACGCGGCCGCCGCGGCCCTTGAACGGCTTTCCAGGGCGGGAGAACGGGCGGAACGGCTTTCCGGAGCCTTTGGGCGACTGTGTGGTCATGGGTTCTCATCCCACGACGGGTCCGGCTTCGCAATGCCGGGACGCGGCCCCGAAGCTTTGCCGGTTGACAGGGCAGGGGGGCGTCCCTATCAAGCGCACCTCGCCCCGCGGCCTCGTCCAACGGGTCTGGGACGGGGGAATGTCCCGAGCGGCAAAGGGGGCGGACTGTAAATCCGCTGGCTACGCCTTCGCAGGTTCGAGTCCTGCTTCCCCCACCATCCCAACTTCTAACCGTCTGATCTGCCTCTGGTTTCCGGCGTCGCGCCCGCACTTCGCATGGCAGGCGCGGCCTGGCGGTGCGGAACATTGTCCCTGCTGCATGGTTTCTCGCTTGCTGACCCGCGAGACACCTCATGCACATCCGCTACGGCTTCGACATCGAGCTCGGCTTCGCCGGCCCCACCACGCTCGTCACGCTGATGGATATCCACCCCGACAGGCGCCGCGACATCGTCGCGGAGGAGCCTTTGCGCACGGATGTTCCAGCCAGCGTGACCGAGTTCCGCGACACGCATGGCAACCTCGCGCGGCGCATAACGGGCAAGGGCAGGCTGCGGCTTCGCCTCGAAGGTGTTTGCGCCGATCACGGTCGGCCCGATTCGCAGGCGCGACGCGCGCGTCAGATGCCGGTCGAGAGCTTCGATGCCGAGGCGCTCTACTACCTGATGCCGAGCCGCTATTGCGAGACGGATCTGCTCGCCCCTTTTGCCTGGCAGACTTTCGGGCATGTTCCGGAGGGCTGGGCGCGGGTGCAGGCAGTCTGCGACTTCGTCCACAAGCATCTGCGCTTCAGCTACCCCGAAGCCTGCGCCACGCGCACGGCCCGCGATGCCCTCGAGAGCCGTTGCGGCGTCTGCCGCGATTTCACTCACCTCGCCATCGCATTGTGCCGGGCACTGAATATTCCGGCGCGCTACTGCAACGGCTATCTCGGTGATATCGGCGTGCCGCCGGACCCGGCGCCGATGGATTTCAACGCCTGGTTCGAGGTGCGTCTGGAAGACGGCTGGCACACGTTCGATGCCCGGCACAACGTGCCGCGGATCGGCCGGCTGCTCATCGCGCGCGGGCGCGACGCAGGCGATGTCGCCATGATCACCTCGTTCGGCCAGCACACGCTGGAGCGCTTCTCCGTGATCACGGAGGAGGTTCCGAGGGCGCTCCTGCGCCCGGCCGCCTGAGTCTCAGGCGGGCGCCGTGCCGCTCAGCTCCACCTCCCGCACGTCGCCGAGGCCGGTGGGCCGCCGGTGGGCGATCAGGATGAAGGTGGTGCCGGGCAGGGCCTCTCGCAGGGCGGAGAGCACCTGCGTCTCCGCCGCCTCGTCGAGCGCGCCGGTCGCCTCGTCGAGCAGGGCCCAGTCGGGCTTCTCGAACAGCAGACGCGCCAGCACCAGTCTTTGGCGCTCGCCGCCCGACAGGCCGAGAGAGCTCACGTCGGTCCCGAGCAGGCAGGGCTCCGCAAGCCGGCCGAGCCCGACCCGCCTCAGCGCAGCTGTAACCTCACCCTCGTCGATATCGGCCGCATCGGCCGGATAGACAGCCGCATCCTTCAGCGAGCCGATGGGCAGGTAGGCCTGCTGCGGCAGGAACAGCATCCGGCCGTCCGGATGGTCGACGCGGCCCGCGCTATCCGGCCAGATGTCGGCCAGCATGCGCACCAGCGTCGTCTTGCCCCGGCCGGACGGGCCCTTGAGCCAGACCGTCTCGCCGCGGCGGATGTCGAGGCCGTCGAGATGCAGGATGTCGTGGCCGACGGGGCTCTTCAGCACCACCCCGGACAGCCTGAGGGCTTCGCCGCCGTCCGGGCTGCGGGAGACGCCGCTCGGCGTTCCCGCCGCGCTCCCGGCCGATTCCAGGAAATTGTCGAGGCGCTTGGAGGCCGCCGCGAGTTCGGCGAGGTCGCGGTAGGAGAAGATGAACCAGGACATGGTCGTGACGACGTTCTGGAAGGCCGAGCCGATCTGCATCAGCCCGCCGAAGGTGACGCGCCCCGCGAGGAACGCCGGCAGCGCCAGAAACAGCGGAATGCGCAGCACGGTCTGCATGTAGGGCCGGGTGAAGCAGCCGAGGATCAGTTCGCGGTTCATCAGCCGGTACCAGTTGCCGACGATGGCATTGAAGCGCCGGTCGAACAGCCGCCGCTCCGCCTGCTCGCCGCGTGACAGCGCCACCTGCTCGCCGGACTGGCGGAAGCGCGCCAGGGCGAAGCGGAAATCGGCCTCGGTCTTCTGCTGCTCGAAATTCAGCGGCACCAGCGGCGCGCCTAGCCAGTGAGTGACGCCGGAGGAGATCGCGACATAGAGGGGCGCGGCCCAGACCATGTAGCGGGGGATCGAGACGTCGAAGCCGAACAGCGAGAAGGCGAGGGGGAAAGTCGACAGCGACCAGAGGATCGCGACATAGGTGAACAGCGCCACAATGGCGGTGATGAATTCCAGCGCCTCGGTGGTCAGGCGATAGACGTAGATGCGGCAGTCGTCGGCAATGCGCTGGTCGGGGTTGTCGAGCCCGTGCTCTGTGCGGTCCCGCATGTGCCAGTAGGCCCGGCCCGCGAGCCAGGCCTCCAGCGTGGCGTCGGTCAAGACCCGCCGCCAGCGGATCTGCAGGAGCTTGCGCAGATAGGTCGCCGACAGGTTCAGCGATGCGCTGATCGCGATCAGCAGGAAGAACACGCCGATCTGATGCGCCGCCTCGGCGACGTCGAGGCGCTGGAGCGCGTTGTAGAAGTCATTGGTCCAGCGGATCAGCCGGACCGTGATGTGGATGCCGATCAGCCCGAGGCCGAAAACCGCGGCGAAGATCAGGATTCCAAGCCGCCCGCCGGGCCGCCAGGCACAGATGACCGCAAGGCGCCAGATCTGCTTCAGGCTGGTGATCACGGCGGACCCGCGCTCAGGCGAGCGAGGCAGGGCCGGTGAGGATCAGGCCGAGCGGCTGGCCCTCGGCATCCTCCGCATGAAGCGCGACGCCGTCTCCGGCCGCTTCGCTGCGCCAGCGCGCGACGGCGCCGGCCTTCAGGTGCAGGTGGAAGTCCGGCTGGATGATGTTGATGAAGCCCATGGCCGGGCGCACCTCGGCCACCGTGCCGGTCCAGCGCTGCTCGAGGCCGTTGCCGCGATAGACCACGCCTATGGTCGTGCCGCTGTCCTTCGCAGCATGAAGCGGCTTTGCGCCGATGTCCTCCGGGTCGATCTCGGCGGGCGGATTGCCGCCGGCGGGCGGCGCCGGCCGCTCCTTCTCAGGCAGAGGTGAGCCCGCGCCGATTGATTCCAGCGCCGTGTCGAAAGGCTCGATTCCGTCGAGCCCGATAATGCTGAACAGCGTCGTGCCGCCGGCATCCTGGAATTCGAGGCGCGGCAGCACCCTGTCCTTCATCTTGGCCGAGCGGTCGGCCACCACGCCCCTGATCACCTTCAGGTCGATCCGGGAGTCGTGGGCGCTGCCGGACAGGGCAACGGCATCGGGCTCGACGGTCACCGTGTCCACCACGCCGATCCGCTCGTGCGTCGCGCCCTTGTCCGAAACCGACAGCATGACCCGGCCCATGCCGCGGGTCGCCTCGACAGCGGCGGTGACGGAGCAGGCAAGGGTTTCGCGGATGGCTTTGGCGTCGGTCATTGTCGGGTCTCGTGCTGGAAAACGGGCGGGCGGCCCGCTCTCCTTCGAGGAAGAGTTCGGGCCGCCCTGCTGCATGGCCGCCCGGGCACGGGCGGGCCGGTTGATGAGGCGCGTCAGAAGTCGACGGTTGCCGAGAGCTTCAGCGTCCGGCCCGGCTGGACCTGGAGTTCGAGAGGGTTCTGCTGGGCGACGGCCGTGGTCGGGGTGATCGCGTAATTGCCCATCAGGTTCTGGAAGTAGCGGGTGTCGAAAATGTTCTGGATACCCGCGCGCAGGGTGACGTTCTCGCGCGGCTTCCAGTTGACGAAGGCGTCGAGCACGAACCAGCCGCCGGGCTTGTAAACCGTCGCGGCGCTGGCGCGGGAAACCGGCGCGGAGAAGCGGCTGACAACCTCGCCGTCGAGGTTCCAGTCACGCTTGAACCAGCGCAGGCCGAGGACGCCGTTGAACGGGCTCGCCGCGTCGAAGGCCGTGATCGGCGAGGTCGGCGTCGAGCGCTGGTTGCCGAACTGGTACGAGAACCCGGCATGGACATGGATGTCATCCGTGACGCGGTATTCCGCCGAGCCTTCGATACCCCAGAGCACGACCGAGGAGAGATTCGCGTTGGTCAGATCCGCGGTGCCGGGTACCGGCTGGAAGTTGACGATGAAGTCCTTGTAGCTCGTGTGGAAGGCGCCGATGGAAAACCATCCACGCTCGAACCGGCCGCGGAAGCCAGCCTCGTAGGATCGGGCGCTCTCCGGCCGGAGGGCCGGGTTCGGCACAAGACTGCCGCCGCCGCCCGCGCCGCCGGGCAGGGACAGATAGAGCTGCTGCGCGGTCGGCATCTTGAAGCCTTCGCCGTAGCGCGCGTAGACGGAGTAGATGTCGGTCAGCTTGAAGATCGTGCCGATCTGCGGAATGAACCGGCTCGACGTGACCTCGCGGGGCTCCGCGCCGGGAACGGGCTGATAGCCGGCGCCGAGGCGCGGCGTCATGCGGTAGTTCGCCCAGCGAACGCCGGGCGTGATCGTCCAGCGATCGTCGAGCAGCCTGATCTCGTCCTGGAGGTAGAAGTCGGCGCGCGTCGTCGTCGCATTGGCGAAGTTGAAGCCGCCGGCGATGGTGGTGGTGCTGGTGCCCGTCGTCAGGTTGGTGACGGTGCTCTGGCGGTAGTAATCCGTCCGCGCGACGTCGCCCTGGAAGCCGTAGGTGAAGGTGTGGCGCGAGGGGCCGAGATTGAAGCTGGACGTCAGCTGCACATCGCCCTGATAGAACTTCTCGGAATAGTCGAGAATGTCGTAGGTCAGGCGCTGCTGGTTGAGATTGGCGCCGCCGGTGCCGGTCTGGTAGCGATAGCTGTCGAGATTGCGGCGCTGCGGCGAATAGCTGAGGTTGGTGCGGATCGCGTCGATCCAGCCCCATCCCGGCGTCCAGTCGTGCGACAGCGTCAGGCGCTGGCGCTCCAGATACTGGTCGCGGAAGAAGTTGTCGTTGCGCCAGTTGCCGGTTGCGATGATGCCGCGATCCCAGAGCTGGGTTGCGACGGTCATCTTCGAGTAGTGCTCGACAGTGAGGCGGAGCTCGTGGTTGTCGGCGGGCCTGAACACGAACTTGGCGAAGCCGTTCCAGTTATGGGCGCGGAACGGGTCGGTGATGTTGCAGGGGAGGGCGCGGGTGGCCGGGCAGGGCCAGAGGCCACCATCCGCCCGCGCGGTCGAATAGGTCGGCTGCAGGGACGTGCCGTGGCTCAATGAGAAGATCGCTTCGGCATTGGGCGAGATGGTCACGCCGGCCATGGCGGTCTTGACGATCGAGCGGGTGAAGCTGTCGAAGCTGGTGTGCAGCCGGGCGCCCCAGCCGCGCTCGTTGCCGCGGATGAGATCCTGCGGATCCATCGTGCGGAAGGCGACGAGGCCGCCGAGTGCGTCGGCGCCCCAGAGCACCGAGGCAGGGCCGCGCATGATCTCGATCGACTTCATGTAGGGAATATCGATGAGGTCGCGCGTGCCGTCGGTGATGCGCTCGATGATGCGGACGCCGTCGACGGTGATGGCGACCCGGTTGCCGGATACGCCGCGGACCGTGAAGCCGCCGAGATTCTTCCACGGATCGGTCGCGGAGGTGACCCGCTCGACGCTGACGCCGGGGATGTAGCGGACGGCATCCTGGATATCGCGCGTCTGGCGCTCCTCCATCTGTCGGCGCGAGATGATGTCGACGGTCGCCGGAACGTCCAGCCGCTGGCGCTCCTCGCGCGTCGCCGTCACTGTGATTTCGTCGCCGCCGGATTGTGCGGCCGCACCGCCGAGCGATGCCAACAGCGCGCACGCCGAAACCGACGCGACAAGCGCCCCGTACCTGTAGCGAGACATTGTCCCAAGCCCCTATGCCTGACCTGACTGTTCGGCTGGCTGGCTGGAGACGCTGGCTGGCACGGGCCGCCGCTCAGCGACGGCCTTGGGTTCTGCTAGATAAGCTGACTGGTAGTGTCAACAAATATCCATAAAGATGCCGTAATTTGGAATGTTTCCGATCTTGGCGCATTGCGACATGGGAAGGTCGTCACGATTGGCCGGTCCAGCGAGCGGCCAACTACGGTCAGGCCGGCATCCTTGCTTTCTGGGGAGCATAAGCCGGCTCAAGCCGGTGTCGGCGAGGCGCGGCACACCGACGGGCGCGGCGAAGAACGAGATCGATGTTCCAAGCGCGGGCAGGCCGCGCGACCGGCCGAAAGGCCGCCCCCGCGGAGGCGTTGAGCGAAGCGAAACTGCCGTGAGCGAACTGATGGCGGAGACGGAGGGATTCGAACCCTCGATACCCTTTTGGGGTATGCTCATTTAGCAAACGAGTGCCTTCAGCCGCTCGGCCACGTCTCCGTTGCGAGGGCCTCTATGCCCGCGAATGCCGGCCTTGGCAAGGCGGCACGGACAGGGATGGCCGCTAAAGATCGACCGCGTCCATCAGCGCTTCGGTGACGGCGCCCTCGCGAGCCTCCTCGTGCAGCCATGCGATGAAATCGGCGACCTGCGGCTTTGTCTGCCCGGTCGAGGAGCGGACCAGATAATAGCCGTGCGGGCCGGCGACCTGCTTGTCGAAGGGGGCAATCAGCGAGCCAGCCCGGATCGCCTCGTTGATCAGCGGCGAGACACCGAGCGCCACGCCCTGGCCGGCCATGGCCGCCTGGATCAGCTGGTCGTAGCGGCTGAAATAGAGATGGCCCGCCGGTTTCAGATCCTCGATGCCGAGCACGGTCTGCCACGTGCCCCAGTCGAACCACGTCTTGCGCGCGCCGTGATAGTCGAGGTGCAGCAGCGTGTGATGCACGAGGTCCTGCGGCCGGCGCAGGGGCGTCACGTTGCTGGCCACGAGCGAGGGGTGGCAGACGGGCAGGATATCTTCGTCGAACAGCCGCTCGGCGCCCGGCGCCACGCGCTCGGTCTTGGTGTAGCGGATCGCGAGGTCGATCATGCCGCGCTCGAGGTCGAGCAGCTTGTCGTTGGCGACGATGTGGACGTCGATATGCGGGTAGAGCCGCGTGAAGCGCTTCAGCCGCGGAATCAGCCACAGCGAGGCGAAGCCGGTCACCGTCGTCACGGAGAGCTGGTTCTCGGCGCCGCGGGCGCGCATCTGGTTGATCGACGATTGGAGCCGGTCGAGCACGTCCGCTGCGATGCGCTGGAACGCCTTGCCGTCGTCGGTCAGCGCCAGCGCGCGGTGCCGGCGTTCGAACAGCTGCACGCCGAGATGCTCCTCCAGCGTCTTGATCTGCCGGCTGACCGCTGACTGGGTGAGGAACAGCTCCTCCGCCGCCCTGGTGAAGGAGAGCGTGCGGGCGGCTGCCTCGAATCCCTGGACGAAGCCGAGCGGCGGCAGGTCATAGCGGCGTTTTGACATTCTCTGAACTCATGCAGTGAGTGAGAATTGATCGTTTGTGCGCTGCCACATATGCGCGCATCCTCCGTGCATGTCGAGGCCAGCATCTTTTGCTGCTGACAAAACGGCTGGCCGTCACATTCGCGTCATTCATCCGAAATCCTTCAAGGGGAGGCCGCCATGGTCTGTCTCGAAGCCGATGCACGCATCCACCTCCAGCGCGGCGGCCTCGTCCGCCTCGGCGATGCGGAAGGCACGCTCGTCCGCTGCCGTTCCGGTGCGGTCTGGGTCACGCTGGAGCGCGACGACCGGGACATCCTGCTGGAACCGGGACAGGAATTCGTCATCGACCGCGCGGGGCTCAGCCTCGTCTGCGCCATTGCCGGTCCGGCCGAAGTGGCGATCCGCCATCCCGGCAGCGCCGGCGACACGGTTGCCGCGACAGCCGCAGACGCGCAGCCGGCCCGCGAAGCAGCCTGACGGCGAGGGCATGATCATGAGCGACGCGCTGGCCTGCTATACGGAAGGGCGGCTCCGCCCGTCCCCGGCCGGTCCGATCCGGGTCGGCTCCGGCCTGCTCCTGGACATCCGGCCGCTGACGGCGGCCGATGCCGAGGCGCTGCGGTCCCATGTCCGGGCATTGTCGACGCGCTCGCGCCACAACCGCTATCTCGGCGGGGTCAACGAACTGCCGTCAACGGAGGTCGCCCGCCTCCTCGGCGGCGTCGGCGGAACGGTCTTCCCGCTCGTCGCCGACATGCTGGACGGTGACCGCCGGGCCATGGTGGGCGAGGCGGTCTATGCCATCGACCGCGCCGCCGGCACCGCCGAATTCGCGCTCTCGGTCCGCGACGAGTGGCAGGGGCGGGGCGTCGGTACGGCGCTGCTCGGCGCCATCGCTGTCCGGGCGGCAAGGACTGGCGCAGCTCTGCTGCATGGGGAAACGCTGCGCGGCAACGATGCCATGCTGGCGCTCGCCGCGAGGGTCGGGGCCGTCGAGGTCCGCCATCGCGGCGATCCGCGCCTCATCCGCATCGAGCGGATGCTGACGGCCTGCGACATCGCCATCGCCGCCTGAACCTCACGGTCTCCAAAACAAAAGCGCCCGGGGTTGCCCCCGGGCGCCTTTGCGATCGTTGCTGGCGATCACTGGATGATGTGAACGACCTTGCGGGTCGAGTTGTCGACCAGGAAGAGCCGCTCGCCCGAAACCACGTAGCGATAGTTGTTCATGTTCATGTCGTTCGGGAACGGACGCAGCTCCATCGAAGCCGGAATGCTGTCGCCCGTGGAGACGCTCGTGTTCGCCGGCATTGCCTGGGAAGCAGGGCGCTGGGCGCGCCAGTAGGTGCGGATCTGATTCTGCTGATCCATCGTTACGGCCGTGTTGCGGTTCGCCGTCGCGCCGGTGGCGGCGGACGAGCCAGCGTCGCTGGCGCCCTGCGCCATAGCGCCGGTAGCCATGGCAGCGGACAGCGCCAGAGCGGCAATGAGCGTCTTCATGGGTCGTCTCCTCTTTGACGGTCCTGCAGATGCAGGTCGTTGGGCAAACAACCCGAAGTGGCGGAAGATGTTCCCATCTGATGCAGCGGAAAAGACGATTCCTGCTGCTGTTTCCGGGACGCAGTTGACGCATCCAAATGCTGCTTGACGCGGCGCTGATAGCGGCCTAACACTTAACTCAATGGTTAAGCAACAGCCCGCCGAACTGGACCGCGTCTTCTCTGCGCTTGCCGATCCCACCCGGCGCGCGCTCCTGGCCCAGCTCGGCGACCGCGAGGCGGTGTCGGTGAGCGAGCTCGCAAGGCCGTTCGCCATGTCGCTGCCGGCGGTGATGAAACATCTCGACGTGCTGTCGGATGCCGGCCTCGTCACTCGGTCCAAGACCGGGCGCACCGTCACCTGCCAGCTCAACGCCGCGCCCATGGAGGAGGCGATGAACTGGCTCACCCGTTACCAGATCTTCTGGACCCGCCAGCTCGATCGCCTGCAGGCCCTGCTCGAAGGGGAGAAGGAATGTCAGCCCAGTCGCAACCCATCGCAGCCCGGCCTCTCGCTGGTGCCCACGTCCAGCCCAGCCTCACCCTCCGGCGATGGTTCAACGCTTCCCCGGCCAAGGTCTGGGCCGCGTGGACGGACCCCACGCGGCTAGCGCAGTGGTGGGGGCCGGGCACGCCTGAGGACATGCGCGTTGTCGAACTCGACGTGCGCGTCGGCGGCAGATTCCATGTCGGCTTCGAGTTCCAGGGCGAACGGCACGACGTCCACGGCGAGTACAAGGAGGTCGTGAAGGACGAGAAGCTGGTTTTCTCGTGGTTCTGGAAGTCGACGGCCGAGCGCGTCTCGCAGGTGACTGTGAAGACGCGCGCTGATGGCGACGGCTGCATGCTGACGCTGATCCACGAGCAGCTCTACGACGAGGCCGCGCGCCTCGGCCATACGCGCGGCTGGACCGCCTCGCTCAACAAGATGGAACGGCTCTTCGTCCGGGAGGATGTACGATGATGAAGCTCTACTACGCCGAGACGATGATGCCGCGGAAAGTCTGCGCCGTGGCCAAGCTGCTGGATTTGCCGCTCGACTATATTCGCGTCGATCTCGGCAAGGGCGAACACCGGACGCCGGCGTTCCGCGCCATGAACCCCGCTTGCAAGGTGCCGGTGCTCACCGACGGCGACCTGACGCTGTTCGAGGCGGACGCCATTGCCATGCATCTTGCGATCAAGGCGGGCTCCGATCTCTGGCCGTCCGATCCTGCGAAGCAGGTCGAGGTGCAGCGCTGGCTCAGCTTCGCTGCGCACGAGCTCAATCCGCAGACCGGCGCGCTCTATTTCGAGCACGTCATCAAATCGTATTTCGGCATGGGGCCGGTCGATGCCGAGGCGGAGGCTGCCGCGATCAAGGCGGCGAAGCGCCATCTCGGCGTGCTCGACGGCCGGCTTGCGGTGAGCCGATGGCTGGCGGGCGACAGCCTGACCCTCGCGGACATTTCGGCGGGTGTCACATTGCCGTGGGCGGAGAAGGCGAATATCCCGCTGGCCGATTTTGCTCATGTCCGCCGCTGGCATGACGACCTGAGCCGGCTGAAGGGCTGGCTCGATCCCTGGCCGGAGCGCGCCGCCGCAGCCGCCTGAGGCGGCCGGCGGGTCCGGTTAGGCCGCAAAATGCGAATTTGACGAGGTCAAGGGGCCAGGGATTGGCCCCCGCCGACCCTCCTCGCGCCGCTGATGGCGCGGGGAGGGCCCCCGGCTGCCTCTGCTGACAGGACCGGGATGCGGTTCGGCGACACTCCGCGCCCTTCGAGGACATGCCGTGACCCATTCGACCGAAGCCCAGCTGGACGTAAGCCCCAAGGCGGGCCGCCGCGAGTGGATCGGCCTCGCCGTGATCGCCTTGCCGTGCCTGCTCTATTCGATGGACCTGACGGTGCTGAATCTCGCGGTGCCGCACCTCTCCGCCGACCTGAAGCCGACCTCCTCGCAACTCCTCTGGATCGTCGACATCTACGGCTTCCTCGTCGCCGGCTCGCTGATCACCATGGGCACGCTCGGCGACCGGATCGGCCGGCGCAAGCTGCTGCTGATCGGCGCCGCCGCCTTCGGAGTCGCATCGGTGCTGGCCGCCTTCGCGACCACGCCGAACCAGCTCATCGCGGCCCGCGCGCTGCTCGGCATCGCCGCGGCGACACTCGCGCCTTCGACGCTCTCGCTGATCCGCAACATGTTCCTCGATCCGCGCGAGCGCACGGTCGCCATCGGCGTCTGGATCGCCAGCTTCTCGGCGGGCGGGGCCATCGGACCGCTGGTCGGCGGCCTGCTGCTGACCCAGTTCTGGTGGGGCTCGGTCTTCCTCGCCAACGTGCCGATCATGATCCTGCTGCTGGCGGTCGGCCCCTGGCTGCTGCCGGAGTACAAGGACCCGAATGCCGGCCGGCTGGACCTTGTCAGCGCCGCCATGTCGCTGGTCGCGGTGCTGGCGGTGATCTTCGGCATCAAGCGCATCGCCGAACATGGCATGGGAGCGCTCGCCTGGGGTCCGATCGGCGCCGGCATCCTCGTCGGCGTGCTGTTCGTCGCCCGCCAGAAGCGCCTGGCCGATCCCCTGATCGATTTCCGCCTGTTCCGGTCGCCGGCCTTCTCGGCCGCCGTGGCGGTCAACGTCCTCGGCTTCTCTGTGGCTTTCGGCTCGTTCCTGCTGATCGCGCAGTATCTCCAGCTCGTTCTCGGCATGAGCGCGCTGGAGGCTGGGCTCTGGACCGCGCCCTCCGCCTTCGGCTTCATCGCCGGATCGATGATCGCGCCGCGTCTGACGCGGGCGCTCCGTCCCGCCTATGTGATGACCGGCGGGCTCCTGACCAGCGCCGCGGGCTTCGGGCTGCTCACCCAGATCGGCGGGCCGAACGGACTTGCCGTCGTGGTTGTCGGCTACGTCATCCTGTCGCTCGGCATGGCGCCGGTCGTGACGCTCACGACCGACCTGATCGTCGGGGCCGCGCCGCCGGAAAAGGCCGGCTCCGCTGCGGCCATTTCCGAGACGGGTGCGGAGTTCGGCGGCGCGGTGGGCATCGCCGTGCTCGGCAGCATCGTCACCGCCATCTACCGCAGCGCCATGGCGGGTGCCGTGCCCGCGGGCGTGCCTTTGCCTGCGGCGGAAGCCGCGCGTGACACGCTGGGCGGGGCCGTGGCCGTGGCGGGCGGGCTTGGCGGCCCGGCGGCGGAGCAGCTCATCGGCGCGGCGCGGATGGCCTTCACCGATGCGCTGGAACTGACGGCGCTTATCTCCGCCTGCGTTTCGATTGCGGCCGCGCTCGTCGCGCTGGCGCTTCTGTCGCGGGCCGAACCCGCGCCTGTCGAGGCCGAGGGATAGAGCCTTTTCAAGCGATGTGGATACCGGTTCGCGTGAAGAAAACGCGACAAAGCAAATGGATGGAGCGCTTTCGCGATTCGAAGAAAAGCGAAAACGCTCCAGGAGCGGTCAGCTCTCGAAACGCGACAGCATGGTCTCGATGAAGTCCGGTTCGCTGACGAGACCGACGCCGCCGAGCCAGACCTCCGACACCATGCCGTCCGCGTCGCGGGTCCGCGTCGCCGGTTCGCCGGGGCTGGCAAAGCCCGGCGCGCGGACGATGGTGCCGTAATCGAGGCCGGTCACGGCGATCTCGCTCGCCTCCGACAGCGGCGAGGGCAGGGCGGGCGCGGAGGCCAGCACGCGGTCGCCCACGGGGACCAGATCGATGGCGCCCCACATCATCCACCAGCGCCCCGCCCAGTCGGCAACCTCCGGGGTCGGCGCCCCGCGCTCGCGGAAGGTCTTCAGGATCTGGGCGATGCCGTCGACGAGGGCTTGCGCAGGTCCGTCGATGGCATTGGTGATGACCGAGATGGTCAGCTGCTCCGCCGGGAAGACGGCGGTGCGGCTGAGCGTGCCGATGAACGAGCCGGAATGGCCGAACCAGTCCCAGCCCTTCAGGGTCCCGGATATGGTGCCGAGGCCGTAGGCGCGGTCGAGCGTCGTTTCCCTGTCGCGCCAGTGCGGGCGGCTCATGTCGCGCCGGCTGAGCGGCGAGAGGAGGGCGCTTTCGCTGTTCGGCGAGAGCTGCGCGAAGAACCGCGCGAGATCGGCGGCGGTCGAGGTGAAGCCGGTCGCGGCCGCCATGTCGGCGGTCGCCATGTCGCCGGGCAGGACCAGCCGGCGGCCGACGGGCAGGCGCGTCGAATGCCCCTTGGCGAACGGCCCTTCGGTCATCAGCCCGATATCGGCGAAGGTCTCGGTCAGGCCCGCCGCGCCGACCACCTCGCGCATGATCCACTCACGATAGGGCTCGCCGGCCACCTGTTCGATGACGAGGCCGAGCAGGCTGAAGCCGTGATTGGAATATTTGAACCGCTCGGCGGCCGGCAGCGGCGGCGGCAGGGTCAGCGCCTCCTTCAGCTCGGCTGCAGAAAGGAACGGGCGCAGGCCCGGGAAATAGCCGGCATTGCCGCCGTCGCGCGACAGGCCCGCGCTGTTGGAGAGAATCTGCTGGAGGGTGACGTCTGCAACGGCGGGGTGCAGGCCCTGCACGAAACTGCCGGCGGCATCGTCGAGACGCAGCAGGCCGCGCTCCTTGAGCTTCAGGATGCCGGCCGCCGTGAAGGTCTTGGAATGGGAGGCGACGCGGAAGCGGTGGCGGGGGGTGAGCGCCTCGCCGGTCGTCAGGTCGGCGACGCCGAATGCCTCCTCCATGACGATCTCGCCCCGGTGGGCCACGGCGATGACACAGCCGGGCTGGTCCACCTGCTGGAGCTGGAAGTCGACCCAGCGCGGCACATATTCGAGGGCGGCTTCCAGCCAGTCGGCGACAGGGCTCTCAACGGCGGACATGTCGTGCATGGGCGGGCGTTCCTGATGCGATAGCGCGGCACCATGGCATGGCCGACGCATCAGGCAAACACGGGCGGGGATTACCCCGCCGTCAGCCGCTTCTCCACCAGCCGCGCATAGAGCGTCGCGGCATAGGGCAGGAGCTTGTCGTTGTAGTCGTAGGCGGGATTGTGGACGGGGGCTGAATCGCCGTTGCCGATATTGATATAGGCGCCCGGCACCTTCTCCAGCATGAACGAGAAGTCCTCCGAGGCCATGATCAGGTCGCGGTTGCGGTCGACATTGCCGGCACCGGCGATCTCCTCGGCAATGTCGGCGACGAAGGCCGTCTCGGCATCGGTATTGACCAGCGGCGCGAAGATGACGCGGAAATCGACCTCCGCCTGGCAGCCGAAGCCGGTCGCGACACCGGTGGCGATGCGCTTCATGTTGGTGCGGATGATCTCCAGCGCCTCCGGCTTGAACCAGCGCGCCGTGCCGCGCAGATGCGCTTCATTCGGGATGACGTTGTAGGCATCGCCCCCCTCGATGCGGGTGATCGAGATGACCGCGCCGTCGACGGCCGGCATGTTGCGCGAGACGATGGACTGCATGGCGGTCGCGACGTGGCAGGCGGCCAGCACCGGGTCGATGCCGAGTTCGGGATGGGCGCCGTGCGAACCCTTGCCCTCGATGCGGATGTCGAAGAAGGCACCGCCCGCCATCATCGGGCCGGGACGGATCGCGAACTTGCCGACGGCGAGGCGCGGCGTGTTGTGGTAGCCGAACACCGCGTCGCAGGGGAACCGCTCGAACAGCCCGTCCGCCAGCATGGCGCGCGCTCCGCCGACGCCTTCCTCGGCCGGCTGGAAGATCAGGTTGACCGTGCCGTCGAAGTTCCTCGTCTCGGCGAGATACTGGGCCGCCCCTAAGAGGCTCGCGGTGTGGCCGTCATGGCCGCAGGCATGCATGCGGTTCTCGGTCTTCGAGCGATAGGGAAGCTGCGTCGCCTCCTGCATGGGCAGCGCGTCCATGTCGCAGCGCAGGCCGATGGTGCGGCCGGAGGAGCCGACCTTGAGGACGCCGACGACGCCGGTCTTGCCGACATTGCGATGGACCTCGTAGCCCCACGAGGCCAGCTTCTCGGCGACGATGGCCGAGGTGCGCTGCTCCTCGAAGCCGACTTCCGGATGGGTGTGGAAGTCGTGCCGCCAGGCGGTCATTTCGGGGTGGATGCTGGCAATCTGGTCGAGGATCGGCATGGCTCTGCTCGTCGTCGGGCAGCTTCACGGAGAAGCCCCTGGATGGGCGGCGAGCCTAGCCCGGCTCCGCCGTGCTGACCACGGCCGGCTATGCCACGGCCGGCGGGCGAGCCATGCATTGCCGAGGCAGGTGCGCGCTGCTGAAAGTGCTGCGTCAGATCGCAGCGCCGTTCTGAACGAGGTCCGTGGCCGGCGTTCCGATGGAGGCAGCCACGCTGTCGATAATGCCGCGCGCGATCTCGCGCTCGCCCATGATCACGGTTCCCGCGCCAAGCCCCGTGAGATGCTCGACCTCGGCGTCGGAATGGGCGCGGGCGATGATCGGCAGGTCGGGCTTCGCCGCCTTCGCCATCTCGATGATATGCCCCGCCTCGAAGGCGTTGGGGATGGCGACGATCAGCCGTTTTGCGCCGGCGACATTGGCGCATCTGAGGATGTCGGCATTGGCGGCATTGCCGGCGATGGTCTCGATCTGCTCGCCGCGCAATCGGGCCTGCGGCCTGTCGGCATCCTCAACGACCAGGAACGGCAGGCCCTTCGCCTTGAGCGCCTCGCCGACCAGGCTGCCGACGCGGCCGTAGCCCACGAGGATGGTGTGATCGGAGAGGGCCGTGACCGCGGGCGGCTCGTCGCTCGCCGGCGGGGCGGCAGGCGGCGGGGATGCGGGTTGAGGTGCTCCGTCGGCAGGAATTGGCGCTGTGGGCTCGGGCTTGGCCGCACGCGCGTCCTGGAGGCGCCGCAGCCAGTCGACGCCGGCGAAGACCGCCGGGTTCAGCATGATCGACAGAATCGCGCCGGCGAGAATGAGGTCGCGCGCGCGCTCGGGCAGGAGTTTCAGGTGGACGCCAAGCTCCGCGAGAATGAACGAGAACTCGCCGATCTGGGCGAGGGAGGCCGAGATCGTCAGGGCCGTCGCCGCCGGATAGCGGAATGCGACGACGATCAGGAAGGCCGCGATCGATTTGCCGACCACGATGATGAACAGCGTCGCGAGGATCGGCCAGGCCTCGGTGAGGAGGCTCATCGGGTTGAACAGCATGCCGACCGACACGAAGAAGAGCACCGAGAAGGCATCGCGCAGCGGCAGCGATTCCTCCGCTGCCCGGTGGCTGAGCTCCGATTCGCTCATGATCATGCCGGCGAAGAACGCACCCAGAGCGAAGGAGACGCCGAACAGCTTGGCCGCGCCGAAGGCGACGCCGAGCGCGATGGCCAGCACGGCGAGGCGGAACAGTTCGCGCGAGCCGGTATGGGCCACGTAGTGCAGCACCCACGGGATGACCTGCCGGCCGACCACCAGCATGAGCGCGACGAAGCCGGCGACCTTGACGAAAGTCAGCACGAGGATGCCACCGACGCCGAGGTTGAGCCATTGCGCGATGGGGTCGGAGGCGGCCGTCGCTGGCGCCTCGCCGCCGAGAAGGCTGGACAGTGCCGGCAGCAGCACCAGCGCCAGCACCATGGCGATATCCTCGACGATCAGCCAGCCGACGGCGATGCGCCCGCGTTCCGTCTCCACGAGGCGGCGCTCCTGCAACGCGCGGAGCAGCACGACAGTCGAGGCGACCGACAGGGCGAGACCGAAGACGAGACCCGCGCCGTGGCTCCAGCCGAGCGCCATGGCCAGCGCCCAGCCCATGACAGTGGCGACGGCGATCTGCGCTACTGCGCCGGGAATGGCGATGGCGCGGACCGACATGAGGTCCTTCAGCGAGAAATGCAGGCCGACGCCGAACATGAGCAGGATGACGCCCATTTCCGCGAGCTCGGTGCCGAGCTTCTGGTCAGCGACGAAGCCGGGCGTATAGGGGCCGACCAGGATGCCCGCGAACAGATAGCCCACCAGCGTCGGCAGTTTCAGGCGATTGGCGATGGCGCCGAAGATGAATGCCAGCCCGAGGCCCGCGACGATGGTGGCGATCAAGGGCGTGTCATGCGGCATTGTGCGGTCCGGAGCCTCTCTGGAACGTATCGGGAAGGATCGGGCCGTGCGGCCGATATGTCCGTTATTATGGGGAGCCGACCTGCCGCCGCGCAAGAAAAGCCGCGCGGCCGATGGCCGCGATAACCATCGAATGGATGAGGAGGTGGCCTGTTACTGTTGCATGGATGCGACAGATGTCTGCGGAAAGACGTTGCAATGTCGTGCGACAGGCGGATGCCCAGAATTGCGGCAGATGTATCAAAACTAAGTCAGTCCAGCTTTGTTTGGATGCACCGGTAGCTTTTTCATCAGACAGGAGATCAGACAGCGGCTCCGGCCCAATCATGGCCTCAGCAGGCGGCCTCCGCTTTCTTCGTTAAAGACTCGTTAACACCTCAGCTTGGGACGGTTGGCCAAAATGAAAACTATATGGAAGAAACTATCTGGAGTAGAATGAGGGAAAGAAAAAGAATATCGCAAAGGGGTATCTGCAAGTTGTGCGTGTTAACGATGATGCAAAACCGGAAGTGCGGTGATTGACGTTGGGTGATCGCCTCAGTCACAACTCGCCTCAACAATTCGAGCGCTCGGAAAATCTAAGCCCTGTGCGGGCAATGAGCGCGAACGCTGGGGGAGTGGAAGAATGTTGCGAATTGGTCTCGCGTTGGCCGCGTCGGTTCTGGCCATCGGCACGGCTGCGCCCATCGCGCGGGCAGCCGATCTGGGGACGGCGCGCATTCCGGTAGCTGCCGAGGTGGTGGCGACCGGCTTCACCTGGACGGCCGTCTATGGCGGCCTTCATGCAGGTTACGGTTTCGCCAACACCTCGATCTCGGTGCCGGGCGTCTTCGGTTTCTCTGGGATCGGCTCGAACGGCTGGCTGGTCGGCGGTAAGGTCGGCGCGGACTATCAGTTTGCCCAGCGCTGGGTCGCCGGCGTCCTGCTCGAGGGCAATCTGCAGGGGATCGATACTGTCATCGGCTTCGGTGGCGGCAACCTCAAGCTGTCAGGCGATCGTCGCTGGGCGGTCCGCGGGCGGCTCGGCTACCTCCTGACGCCCGAGACCCTGCTTTATGTCACCGGCGGCTTCACGCAGGGACGCACCACCTTCTCGGTGACCGGTCTCGGCAGTGCGAGCATCACAGCCAATGGCTGGCAGGTCGGCGGCGGCATCGAGACGCGCCTTGCCGGCAACTGGTTCATGTATGCCGAGTACATCCACACCTTCTCCAACAGCTTCGGCCAGTTCGCGCCGCTGTCGGTGAAGCCGACCTCCGGCACGGCGCGTATCGGCCTCAACTACCGCTTCGGCTTCGGCGGTCTCCATCCGTCCTTCGCCGCGCCGGTGCGGCGCAACTGGAGCGGCTTCTTCGCCGGCGTCCAGGCGGGATATGGCTTCAGCAACACGACGATCTCGGCGCCGGGCGTGTTCAGCTTCCGCGGCATCGGCTCGCAGGGCGTCACCGGCGGCGTGCTGGCCGGCTATGACCATCAGTTCGCGGGCACCAACATCGTGGCGGGCGTCGAGGCCGATGCGAGCCTTTCCGACATCAAGACCACGATCAACCTGGGCGGTGCCTCCGCCTCCATCGGATCGGACTGGAATGTCGGGCTGCGCGCCCGCCTGGGATATGTGATGGGCGGCTCGATCATGCCCTATGTGTCGGCCGGCTATGGCTGGACCCACGTGAAGACGTCGGGCCTTGGCGGCGGCTTCTCGCAATCGCTGTCGGGCTTCCAGCTCGGCGCCGGCGTCGAGACCATGCTGACGCAGAACGTCGCGCTGCGTGCCGAATACATCCACCAGTTCAACGGCTCGCGCGATCTTATCCCCGGGCTCCTGCGCACCCGCACGGACAACGGCCGCGCGCGGGTCGGCATCACCTACAAGTTCGGAGGGGAGGATGCCGCGGTCGTGGCCCGCTACTGAGCCCGACGCGCATTCACCGAACGGAGAGGCCGCCTGCGGGCGGCCTTTTCTGTTGGTGGCGCGATCGCCGTCGCTATCGACCGGACGACCATATCGGTGAACCTCCGGCGGTTCTCGCGCAGCCCGGTTTCACAGCCGGACTTGCCAAAACAGAATAAATAATCTCTCTATCGGCAGCATATGTCGCTGATGTAGAAAAATAATCTCATCCGGCAATGCAGAGCGCGATTTTCTGCTTTCAAGCCGGGCCGAGACAAAATGGACGCCATCGACCGCAAGATCCTGACGATTCTCCAGGATGATTCGACCATCTCCATCGCCGAACTCGCCGAGCGGGTGCACCTGTCCCAGACGCCGTGCTGGAAGCGCATCCAGAAACTCGAGGCGAACGGCTACATCCTGAAGCGGGTGGCACTGGTCTCGCCCGAAAAGCTGGGCCTCGGCCTCACCGTCTTCGTCTCGATCGAGACGAGTGACCATTCGCGCGAATGGCTCGGCCGCTTCGCCGAGACCGTCTCGGCCCTGCCGGAAGTGATGGAATTCTACCGGATGGCCGGCGATGTCGACTACATGCTGCGCGTCGTGGTCACCGACATGGCGGCCTACGACACCTTCTACAAGCGGCTCATCGAGACGATTCCGCTGAAGAACGTCACCTCGCGCTTCGCCATGGAGCGGATCAAGTCGACCACGGCCTATGCGGTGCCGGCCCTGCCGAAGCCCTGAGCGGCCAGGATCTGGCGGAACGTGGGGGATTCGGGCCGCCCATTCGAACCGGGTGGCGGAACGCCCCGGGCGGCGCGAATCCGCAGCCAGCCCGCGGCCGTTCGCGGTATCCTGATGGCGCGCTGAGGGGCTGTGCCGGGCATGCTCACGCCGGACGCCCTTGGGCCGCCTCTGGTCGCCGTTAACGTTCACGGAACGGTGAATGATCAATTTTCATAAAATGAATCAAAGGCTTGTTTGGGGCTGAAAGCGCGCCGCCGTGGTTAAGGGGGCCGTGGCCTTCCTGCAACACTCCCCGCCAAAGGGCTGTAACGGGCGTCACGGGGCGGTGGTTTCGATTGATCGGCGCGGAACCATCGGTAATGGTGACCCTGCGACGAAGGGGGGCACCCCGGTCGCACCGCCCATTTGGGGTCGAACGGCGAATGCCACGACATCAAACCGGCGGCCATCGGGGAATAACGGGCCAGAAGCCTTCCGGGAAACCGGCAGTCAGACGGAACCCCATGCTCCCTCAGGAGAAACTTTGGAGGTCTAAACAATGAAGACGGTTAAGAGCCTTCTTCTCGGCGCCGCCGCAGGCTTTATCGGCCTGACGGGCGCTCAGGCGGCTGATCTCCCGGGCAAGGCTGCTCCGGCTGAATACGTGCGCATCTGCGACACGTACGGCGCGGGCTTCTTCTTCATCCCGGGCACCGACACCTGCCTTCGCATCGGCGGCTTCGTCCGTGCGGACTACACGCTCAACACCACCCCGGGCCGTGGCGCCAACGGCGCTCTCAGCACCTCGTACTTCGATCAGGCCTATTCGACCTCGATCCGCCTGACGCTGTTCACGGACGCCCGCTCGAACACCGAGTACGGTCTGCTTCGCGCTTTCGGCCAGTTCTCGGCCTATCGCGGCGCTTTCTCGGGCTCGTTCTCGTCGCAGGGCCTGTCGAACTCGGGCGTCGGCCAGTCGCCGCGCGCTTCGGCGATCTCGGTTGAGCGCGCCTTCATCCAGTTCGCTGGCTTCACGTTCGGCTTCTCGGCCTCGTTCTTCAACTTCTACCAGGGTGACGTTCAGCTGTCCGGCAACCTCGCCGCGACCGCCCGCTCCACCACGGTCCTCGCCTACACCGCCTCGTTCGGTTCGGGCTTCTCGGCGACGGTGTCGCTGGAAGACTCCATGTATCGCCGCTACGGCAACGGCGACGGCTGGATCGACGTCGGCACCCCCGGCAACCCGGTCGGCACGACCGTTGCGTTCGCTCGTCCGTTCTCGTCGACGGGCGGCCTGACCTACGCCGGCCAGCAGATCCCGGATGTCGTCGCCAACCTGCGCGTCGATCAGGGCTGGGGTTCGGTCCAGGTGATGGGTGCTCTGCACCAGCTCCGTGACTACGGTTCGGGCCCGGGCGTCGGCGGCACGCTGACCACCCCGACCAACCGCGCTGGCGACAAGTGGGGCTGGGCCGTCGGTGCCGGTCTCCGTCTGAACCTCGACATGCTCGCCCGCGGCGACGTGCTGTGGTTGCAGGCTGTCTACGCGGACGGCGCTCTCGACTACGCTTTCGGCACGGCCAACCAGGGCGGCGATCGTCAGACGATCTCCGGCGCGGGCAACCTGTCGGGCGTGAACGCGACCAACAACCAGCTCCGCGACGCCATCGTCGTCGGCGCCGGCGCTCCGGGCTCGGTCATCCAGACGACCAAGGCCTGGTCGGTTGCGGCGGGCTTCCGCCACTTCTGGACCCCGGCTCTGCGCTCGGCGATCTTCGGTTCGTACACGCATATCGATCAGCCCGTCCTGTCGACGCTGAACGACATCAAGTACTACACCGTCGGCGTGAACACGATCTGGTCGCCGGTTCGTAACCTCGACCTCGGCGTGGAAGTGGTCTACCACAACCTGTCGAACCGCACTCAGGCTGGTGGCATTCCGGTGTTCAACGGCACGCCGCGTGCTTCGGAAGGCGCCTGGGTTGGTACCTTCCGCGCTCAGCGCAACTTCTGATCCGATCCGGTCCTGGCACCGGTTCAGATGGGAACCCCGGCGGGCAACCGCCGGGGTTTCTTTTTGTGCTGAGGGCGGTGACGGCGCCGCTGGCAGCGGCGGCAGGGTGAGCGGGCCTGCGGAATATCTGCCCTGAAGCCGCATCTCTTGGCGGATTTCCGTCTCGAATCTGCCGAAATAAACACAACGATAACAGATAGATAGAGAGATAAATTAAAGTAGATTGGCGGGACTGAGCGCGCTCGCTTGCTGGTTGCATCTGACCCGCCGATCCGGAATGGTCCGCCGCGCGCCGCACCTGTTTTCGCGGCCGGCGACAGGAGCATGGCATGATCGCACCGACGTTGAAGCGAGCGGCAGGATGGACCCTCGGTGCGCTGATGATGGTGACGGCCTGCTTGCCTTCGGTTGCGCTCAGCCCCGCCGCGGCGCAGCCTGCACCAGGCCCGTCCGCGCCGGTCCAAACGCCCGCTGCGGCTGCCGACTACCAGCTCTCACTTGTCCGCGAGGGCAATACGCTTGCCATGGGCGGCGTCCTGTCGGGCGAGCAGGTGCGGGAGGCCATTCTCTCGGCTTTGCGCGCGGCCGAGCCTGATCTCGCGGTCATGGACATGAGCCAGGTGCAGGAGGGGGCGAGCGAGCCCTTCGGTCAGGCGGCCACGCTTGCCGCGACGCTGGTCATGAAGCTCAAGCCCGGCGCGGTGCTTGTCGCCGGCAATGCGCTGTCCGTCGAGGGGCGTCCCGACGGCGACGCGGCCCGCGCGGCGATCACCACGGCGCTCGGCGCGTTGCCGGCCGGGCTCACGCTTCAGCGTGTCGCGCTGGCGCTTCCCCTTGCAAAGCCCTTCGTCCAGACCGTTCGGCGGGATGGGGAAGGGTTGGTGCTGGAGGGTGTCGCGACGGGCGAGGCGGATCGCGCTGCAATCGTCGAAGCCATCCGCACGGCGGCGCCCGGCCTTGCCGTCACCGATCGCATGACGCTGGCCGATGGCGCGCCTGCGGGCATCGACCGCGCGGCCGTCGCGCGCCTCGCCGCGCTGGTGGCGGGGCGCCTGCGGTCCGGAACGGTGCAATTGTCGGATGCGACGCTCTCCGTCGAAGGGCAGGCGGCCGACCGGGCGGGCTATGTCGCGGCCCAGCGGGCCTTGCGCGAAGCGCTGCCGGCTGGCGTCACGCTCGGCGCGGTCGCCATCCGCGCACCCCTCGTCTCGCCCTATCGCTGGTTCGTCGACAAGGGGCCGGAGGGAATTCTCGTCCAGGGCTACGTTCCGTCCGAGGAGGCACGTGCCGCTGCCCGGGCAGCGATCCAGGGCCAGTTCGGCGCGCTGCGCCTGCGCGACGAGATGGAAATCGCGGAAGGTGCGCCGGACGGCTTCGGCGATGCCGTGGTTGCTGCAGTGAAGCAGCTGGCGCTTCTCCCGCGCGGGCGCGTGAGCCTCGACGACCGCAAAATCGCGGTGACCGGCGATGTGCCCTCGATGGTCTATGCGAATGCGGCGCGGTCCGCGGTTCGCCGTTTCGTGCCGGACGGCTGGTCGTTCAGCGAGGCGATCACGGCCCCTGCACCCGCTGCCGCCCCGGCCGCTGCCGTCGCGGCGCGTGCGCCCGTCGCCGCAGCGCCCGCGCGCCCGGCCAACGACACCTGTTCCCCGAAGGTCCGTGAGGAAATGGCGGCCGGCGGCATCGTCTTCCAGTTCGGCCGCGAGACCATGCGTCCGGACAGCATCGCGCGTCTCAGGCGCATCGCGGCGATCATGAAGGACTGCCCGGAGGTGAAGTTCTCCGTCGAGGGGCACACCGATTCCGACGGCAACCCCGAGCAGAATGTCGATCTTTCGCTGCGGCGGGCTCAGGCCGTGGTGACCATCCTCATCCGACAGGGCATCGATGCCGGACGCCTGCTCGCTGAAGGCCACGGCGCAAGCCGGCCGCTGGCGGCGAACGATTCGACGGCCAACAAGGCGCGCAACCGGCGCATCGACTTCGTGGTGAGGTGAGGGCCGAGGCATCGGCCCAAGAATGCCCCACCCTTACCCTCCCCTCGCTGACGCGAGGAGAGGGGGACTATGACGTCACGCTTCCCTTGGCGGTCGCGCCAGGCCCCACGGCCGATGCGAAACGCAACGTGGTAGTCCCCCTCTCCTCGGAGCAAGGCGAACGAGGGGGAGGGTGCGGGTGGGGCCATTCTGTTCTGGTCTTCCCGCTACCGTTTGAAGCCGGCGCAGCCTTCCTTTAAAGGGACGCTTCCTTCTTCGGTGCCGCGGCTCGCGCGGCGCCCTTATCGATTCGTGTTCGAGGCTCCGATGCACCGCTATCGCTCCCACACCTGCGGCGAATTGCGCGCAACCCATGTGGGCGAGACCGTCCGGCTGTCCGGCTGGTGCCACCGCATCCGCGACCATGGCGGCATCCTGTTCGTCGACCTGCGCGACCATTACGGCATCACCCAGTGCCTCGCCGATCCGGATTCGCCGGCGTTCAAGGCGCTTGAGGCCTGCCGCGCCGAATGGGTCATCCGCATCGACGGCCGGGTGAAAGCGCGCGACGAGGGCCTGAAGAACCCGAAAATTCCGACCGGCGACGTCGAAATCTTCATCACCGACCTCGAAGTGCTCGGCAAGGCGGACGAACTGCCGCTGCAGGTGTTCGGCGACCAGGACTACCCGGAAGAGACGCGGCTGAAATACCGCTTCCTCGATCTGCGCCGCGAGAAGCTGCACAAGAACATCATGACCCGCGGCGAGGTGGTCGATTCCATCCGCCGGCGCATGAAGGGGCAGGGCTTCTTCGAGTTCCAGACGCCGATCCTGACGGCATCGAGCCCCGAGGGCGCGCGCGACTTCCTCGTGCCGAGCCGCATCCATCCCGGCAAGTTCTACGCCCTGCCGCAGGCGCCGCAGCAGTACAAGCAGCTCCTGATGATGTCGGGCTTCGACCGCTATTTCCAGATCGCGCCCTGCTTCCGCGACGAGGACCCGCGCGCCGACCGCCTGCCGGGCGAGTTCTATCAGCTCGACCTCGAAATGAGCTTCGTCGAGCAGGAGGACGTGTTCGCCTCCGTCGAGCCGGTTATTCGCGGCGTGTTCGAGGACTTCGCGGAAGGGAAAAGGGTGACTCAGGTCTTCCCGCGCATTCCCTACGCCGAATCCATGCGGAAGTACGGCTCCGACAAGCCGGACCTGCGCAACCCTATCGAGATGCAGGAGGTTTCCGAGCATTTCCGGGGGAGTGGTTTCCGCGTTTTCGCCTCCATGCTGGAGGATGCGCGCAACCAGGTCTGGGCGATCCCGGCGCCGACCGGCGGCTCCCGTGCCTTCTGCGACCGCATGAATTCGTGGGCACAGGGCGAGGGCCAGAAGGGCCTCGGCTACATCATGTGGCGCGAGGAGACAGGTGAGCTCGGCAAAGGGACAACTAGCGGATCGCTGGTCCTGAGCGGTGGGACGGAAACTTCCATCAGTGGGGCCGGACCGATTGCCAACAACATTGGGCCTGAGCGCACGGAGGCCATTCGCCAGCAACTAGGCCTTACCGCTGGCGACGCCGCCTTCTTCGTCGCGGGCGATCCGTCCAAGTTCGTGAAGTTCGCGGGGCTGGCGCGCACCAAGATCGGCGAGGAGCTGAACCTTGTCGACAAGGAGCAGTTCGCGCTCGCCTGGATCGTCGATTTCCCGATGTACGAATATGACGAGGACGAGAAGAAGGTCGACTTCTCGCACAACCCCTTCTCCATGCCGCAGGGCGGGCTGGAGGCGCTGGAGACGCAGGACCCGCTGACCATCAAGGCGTTCCAGTACGACATCACCTGCAACGGCTACGAAATCGCCTCCGGCGGCATCCGCAACCACCGGCCCAAGGCCATGGTGAAGGCCTTCGAGATCGCCGGCTACAGCGAGGAGACGGTGATCGAGCGCTTCGGCGGCATGTATCGCGCGTTCCACTACGGCGCGCCGCCCCACGGCGGCATGGCGGCGGGTGTCGATCGCATCGTCATGCTGATCTGCGGCACGCAGAACCTGCGCGAAATCTCGCTGTTCCCGATGAACCAGCGCGCCGAGGACCTGCTGATGGGAGCGCCCTCCGAAGCGACGCCGAAGCAGCTCCGCGAGCTGTCGATCCGCGTGGCGGTCGATCCGGGCAAAGGCAACGCGTGATGCGCGCCGGGGCGGGGGAGGCGGCCTACGAGAGCCTGTTCGTCACCGCGACGGACGGCCTGAAGCTGCATGTCCGCGTCTATGGCAAGCCCGTTCCCGGCCGCCTGCCGCTGCTCTGTCTCGCCGGCCTCTCCCGCAATGCCGGCGATTTCGACGTGCTGGCCAGGACCCTCTCGGCGGAACGGCAGGTCATCGCGCCGGACTATCGCGGCCGCGGCCTGTCCGAATGGGACGAGAAGTGGGCGAATTACGCGCTCCCGGTCGAACTCAACGACGTGCTGGCGGTGACCACCGTCCTCGGCGTCGAGAGGGGTGTCTTTCTCGGCACCTCGCGCGGCGGGCTACTGACCATGCTGATGAGCGCAGTGCGGCCGAACCTGATCGGCGGCGCGATCCTCAACGATATCGGCCCGGTGATCGAGGGCACCGGCCTAGCCCGCATCAAGAGCTATCTCGGCAGGCTGCCGGACCCGAAAAATCTCGACGAGGCCGTGGCGCTGCTGAAATCCATCGGTGCGTCGAGGTTCTCCGCCCTCACGGACGACGACTGGCGCGGGCAGGCGGCAAGCATATGGACCGAGAAGGACGGGCGCCTCGTCGCGGCCTTCGATCCGGCGTTGACCAGGACGCTGGAGCAGATGAGCTTCGACCAGCCGATGCCGACACTCTGGCCGCAATTCGACGGACTGGCGGACGTGCCGGTCATGGTCATTCGCGGGGAGCATTCGGACATCCTGACCGCGGAGACGGTTGAGGCCATGGCCGCTCGCCGGCCGGACCTCGATATTCTGACCGTACCCGGCCAGGGGCACGCTCCGCTGCTGACGGATGCGCCGACCATCGGCCGCATCCGCGCTTTCGCCGGGCGCTGCGACGCGGGGACTGCGTGACACAGCGTCACGACATCGCCGCTTCGGATGCCTTGGCAGCCATCGGGGGGAAGCATAGTCTCCGGTTCCCGGGGGCTATCGCGACTACGCGCACGTGAACATTCCGAACCTACTGACGCTTCTCCGCATCCTGCTGGTGCCCGTCGTCGTCTGGGCCATATCGCAGGGGCAGATGGGGATCGCGCTTGCCGCCTTCGTCGTGGCCGGCGTGACCGACGCCGTGGACGGCTATATCGCCAAGCGCTTCAACCAGCAGACGGAGATCGGCGCCTATCTCGATCCGCTCGCCGACAAGACGCTGATCGTCTCGATCTACGTATCGCTGGCGATCTTCGGCTTCATCCCGCCGTGGGTCGCAATTCTTGTCGTCTCGCGCGACATCATGATCGTCGGGGCAGTGGTGCTGTCGACCCTCGTCGAGAAGCCGCTGCCGATCCATCCGCTGATGGTCTCGAAGGCCAATACTGTCGCGCAGATCGTCTTCGCCGCGCTGGTCCTCGCCGCCAAGGGGCTGAAGATCGACCTCGACTGGGCCATCGTCGTCGTCATGTGGGCGGTGGCAGCGCTGACGCTCGCCTCGGCAGCCGCCTATCTGGTCGCCTGGACGCGGCATATGTCGAGCTGAGGTCCGAAAGTCGCCCTGCGTGGCCTCTTGAAAGCGCCGCCTTCGCCTGCGACCTTCCCTGATACGTGACTGCCCCCGGGACGCTGATCGCCCAGAAGGACCGCCTTTGACGCTGCAGAGACAGGTCGGATTCTGGATCGGGGGGCTGCTCGCCATCGCGCTGGCGCTCTACGTGCTGCGCGGCATCCTGCTGCCGTTCATCGCGGGGCTCGCGCTCGCCTATTTCCTCGACCCGGTCGTCAGCCGGCTGGCGCGCATCGGCATTCCCCGGGCGTTTGGCGCCATCGCCGTCATCGGCGCCTTCGTCGTGGTCTTCGTCATTCTCGCCGTACTGATCGTGCCGGTGCTGGCGAACCAGCTGACCGCCTTCATCGCGCGCCTGCCGAGCTATGTCGTCCAGTTGCAGGCGCTGGCGACCGAGCAGAACCGGGAATGGCTGCAGCGCGTGCTCGGCGAGCGCCTGCCGGACGTTTCGCGCTCTGTCGCCGACGTCGTCACCCAGTCCACCGGCTGGATCGCCGGCTTCGTCCAGCAGAGCCTTTGGACCGGCGGCACGACCTTCCTCTACATCTTCGCGCTCTCGGTCATCACGCCGGTCGTCGCCTTCTACCTGCTGAAGGACTGGCCGCGCATGATGGACAAGGTCGATTCCTGGCTGCCGTTGCACCACCGGGAGACGATCCTCGGCCTGATGCGCGAGATGAACGTCGCCATGGCCGGTTTCGTGCGCGGGCAGGCGACGGTCTGCGTCGTGCTGATGATCTTCTACGGTGTCGCCCTGTCCGGGGCCGGGCTCAATTTCGGCCTGCTGATCGGCCTCGGCACCGGCTTCCTGTCGTTCATCCCCTATGTCGGCTCGATCACCGGGCTGACGCTGGCTGTCGGCGTCGCCATCGTGCAGTTCTGGCCGGACTGGACCATGGTGCTGGTCATCCTGGGGATTTTCGGCGTCGGCATCTTCTTCGAATCCTACGTTCTCTATCCGAACCTCGTCGGCGAATCCGTCGGTCTGCATCCGGTCTGGCTGATGTTCGCGCTGTTCGCCTTCGGCGCGCTGTTCGGTTTCGCCGGTCTCATGCTCGCCGTGCCGCTTGCTGCGTCCATCGGCGTCTTGACGCGCTTCGCTATCCGGCAGTACCTCGCGAGCCCGCTCTTCACGGGTGCGCCGCAGGTTATGCCGCCCCGTGGGCCGGCGCCGCCGGAGAGTTGAAATGGTTCCGTCCGCGTCGAGGGCGGGTCCCCGCCAGATGGCGCTGGACCTTGCCCTGCCCGAAAGCCTTGCCCGCGACGATTTCCTGGAAGCCGCCTGCAACGCGGAAGCGTTGAAGCTGGTCGAATCCTGGCCGGACTGGCCGGCGCGCGTCGTGGCGCTGGTCGGCCCGCCGGGTGCCGGCAAGAGCCATCTCGGTGCGATCTGGGCGGACCTCTCGGGCGCCCGCAGGCTTGCTGCCCGCGACCTTGCCGGCACAGTGCCGGCCGATGCGCTCGCGACCGGCGCGCTGCTGCTGGAGGATGCCGGTCCGAAGACATCGGAAGTCGCGCTGTTCCACCTGATCAATGCCGCGAAGGAAGAGGATGCCTTCGTGCTCGTCACGGCCCGCGAGGCGCCGGTTGCCTGGGGTGTCGGCCTCAAGGACCTCGCCTCGCGCCTGCGCGCGCTGCCGGCCGTCACCCTCGCCGAGCCGGAGGACGGGCTGCTGCGGGCCGTTCTCGTCAAGCTGTTCGCGGATCGGCAGCTGCTGGTCGACAACGAAGTCGTCGAATATCTCGCCCGCCGCATGGAGCGTTCGCTCGATGCCGCCCGCCGTCTCGTCGCCGCCATCGACCGCGAGGCGCTGGAGACCGGCCGGCGTCTGACGCGGCCTCTCGCCGCGCAGGTTCTCGACCGGGTGATGCAACCGAACCTGATCTGAACGGTTGTCGTGCGACACCGGGGAGACGTGCGCTCTTTGACGGCCGTCACAGCAGCGTCATGATGGCAGCCCAAAGGGTCGTTTCACATCGGACGGCTGCGAGGGTGCCTTAGCGCCCGGCGAGGATGACATGGCGACGCTCGAAACCAGGAAGGACGCCGCGCGGGCAAAGGCTGCCCCGGCAGCCGAGGCCAAGGTAGCCGAAGCGGCGGCGAACGGCGCGGCGACGCAGACGACAAGCCCGATCCGCCACCTGCCGGAGCGCTTCATCAACCGCGAACTGTCCTGGCTCCAGTTCAACCGCCGGGTGATGGAGGAGGCCTCCAACCGCAATCATCCGCTGCTGGAACAGCTCCGCTTCCTGTCGATATCGGCCAACAATCTCGACGAGTTCTTCATGGTGCGCGTCGCCGGCCTGCGCGGACAGGTGCTCGCCGGCCTGACGGCCCCGTCGCCTGACGGCCTGACCCCGGCCGAGCAACTCGTCAAGATCGGCGAGGCGGTCGCGAGCCTTGCCTCCGACCAGCAGAAGCGCTGGCGCGAGCTGCGGGAGGAACTTCTGCACGAGGGCATCGTTCTGGTCGATGCGCCGGACCTGACCAAGGCCGAGCGGGCCTGGCTGGAGGATCACTTCCTCGGCCACGTCTTCCCGGTGCTGACGCCGCTCGCCATCGATCCGGCGCATCCGTTCCCGTTCATTCCGAACCTCGGCTTCACCATGGCGCTGTCGCTGCAGCGGGTGAGCGATGCGCGTGCCATGCGCGCGCTCATACGCGTGCCCGCGAAGATCGACCGCTTCATCAAGCTGCCGGACCTCGCAGACACTGGCGCGCGCCGCTTCATCACGCTGGAGCAGACGGTCGGCCTGTTCATCAACCGCCTGTTCCCCGGCTACACGGTGAAGGGGCAGGGCTCGTTCCGCATCATCCGCGACAGCGACCTCGAAATCGAGGAAGAGGCCGAGGATCTCGTCCGCCACTTCGAATCCGCGCTGAAGCGCCGCCGCCGCGGCTCGGTCATCAGGCTAGAGGCGGAAGCCGGCATGCCCGACGACCTCCGGCACTTCATCGCGACGGCGCTCGGCGTCGTCGACGACGAAATCTTCCGGGTCGAGGGCGTGCTGGCGCTGAACGAGCTGTCGCAGCTCGTGGCCCTCGACCGTCCCGACCTGAAATTCGTGCCCTATGCGCCGCGCTACCCCGAGCGCATCCGCGACCAGGGCGGCGACTGTTTCGCGGCGATCCGCCAGAAGGATCTGGTCGTCCACCACCCCTACGAGAGCTTCGACGTGGTGGTGCAGTTCCTCAACCAGGCGGCGCGCGATCCCAACGTCGTCGCCATCAAGCAGACGCTCTACCGCACCTCCTCGGACTCGCCCATCGTCAAGGCGCTGCAGGAGGCGGCCGAAGCCGGCAAGTCGGTCACGGCGCTGGTGGAGCTGAAGGCGCGCTTCGACGAGGAGGCCAATATCCGCTGGGCGCGCGACCTCGAACGCGCCGGCGTGCAGGTCGTCTTCGGCTTCATCGAGCTGAAGACCCACGCCAAGCTGTCCATGGTGATCCGGCGCGAGGGCGAGAACCTCAACACCTACTGCCATGTCGGCACGGGCAACTATCACCCGATCACCGCCAAGATCTACACGGACCTGTCCTATTTCACCGACGACAAGGCCATCGGCCGCGACGTGGCGCGCATCTTCAACTTCATCACCGGCTACGCCGAGCCGCAGGAGCTGGAGGCGATGGCGATCTCGCCGCTGAACCTGAAGAAGAAGCTGCTGGACCACATCCAGGAGGAAATCGCCTTCGCCAAGGCCGGCAAGCCCGCGCAGATCTGGCTGAAGATGAACTCGCTGGTCGACCCGATGATCATCGACGCGCTCTATGACGCGAGCCAGGGAGGCGTGCAGATCGATCTCGTCGTGCGCGGCATCTGCTGCCTCAGGCCCGGCATTCCCGGCCTGTCGGACAATATCCGCGCCAAATCGATCGTCGGGCGCTTCCTGGAGCATACCCGCATCTATGCCTTCGGCGGCGGCTACGGCCTGCCGCACCCGAAGGCGCACGTCTACATTTCCTCCGCCGACCTGATGCCCCGCAACCTCGACCGCCGCGTCGAGGCGCTGTGCCCGCTGGCCAATCCGACCGTCCACGAACAGGCGCTCGACCAGATCATGGCGGCGAACTTCAAGGACAACCAGCAGAGCTGGCGTCTCTTGCCCGACGGGACCGCCGAGCGTATCAAGCCCGCCGAAGGCGAAGAGGCTTTCAACGCCCACAAGTACTTCATGACCAATCCGAGTCTGTCCGGACGTGGAAAATCGCTCAAGGAATCGTCTCCCCGTCGCTTCGCCAGCCGGAGCGAGCGAGCAGGCGGCTGACGTCTTCGAGATCGCCCCGGGCCGGTTGCAGCTCGGGCCGACCATCGGGGTCATCGATATCGGATCGAACTCGGTCCGCCTCGTCGTCTACGAGGCGCTGACGCGCTCGCCCACGCCCATCTTCAACGAGAAGGCGCTGTGCGGGCTCGGCCGCAACGTGCTGACATCGGGCCGGCTGGCCGATGACGCGGTGGCGCGGGCATTGGCCTCGATCCGCCGCTTCCGGGCGCTGTGCCGCCAGCTCCGCGTCGGCGAACTGCACGTGCTGGCGACCGCCGCCGTGCGCGACGCCAGGAACGGCGCCGACTTCATCGCGGCCTGCGAGGACATCTGCGGCGTGCCGCTGCGCCTCCTGTCGGGCCGCGAGGAAGCGCATTTCGCCGCTCTCGGCGTCGTGTCCGGCATGCACAACCCGACCGGCATCGTCGGTGATCTCGGCGGCGGCTCGCTGGAACTGGTGGGCCTGAAGAACGGCCGCATCGGCGAGGGCGTCACCCTGCCGCTCGGCGGCCTCGCCCTTCAGGACACGTCCGGCCATTCGATCAAGAAGGCCGAGCGCATCGCGGCCAAGCTCGTCGGCAAGGTCGACCTCCTGAAGAAGGGCAAGGGCCAGACCTTCTTCGCCGTCGGCGGCACCTGGCGCTCGCTCGCCAAGCTGCACATGGCCCAGCGCGGCTATCCGCTGAACGTGATGCACGGCTATGCGCTCTCGGGGAAGGAGATCGCCGACTTCTGCTACCTCGTTTCGCGCCAGCCGACAGATTCCATCGCGCGCATCGACGTGGTGGCCGAGAGCCGCCGGCCGCTGCTGGCCTACGGCGCGCTGGTGCTGGAGGCGGTGGTGCGTGCGGCCAAGGTCGAGCAGGTCGTGATCTCGGTGCTCGGCGTGCGCGAGGGCCTGCTCTATTCGCTGCTCGACGATGAAGAGCGCGTGCAGGACCCGCTGCTTGCAGCCGCGCGCGAACTCTGCCTGCTGCGCTCGCGCTCGCCACGCCATGGCGAGGAGCTGATCGCCTGGACCGACCGGTTCATGGAGGTGGCGCATCTGGAGGAGACGCCGGAGGAGCAGCGGCTGCGCCATGCCGCCTGCCTGCTCGCCGATATCGGCTGGCGCGCCCATCCCGATTATCGCGGCGAGCAGAGCCTCAACATCATCGCGCACGCCAATTTCGTCGGGGTGGACCATCCCGGACGCGCCTATATCGCGCTGGCGAGCTTCTACCGGCACGAAGGGCTCATGGACGAGTTCATGTCGCCGCGCATCCGCGAACTCGTCGGCGTCAGATTGTTGGACCGTGCGCGCATCCTCGGCGCGGCGATGCGCGTCGCCTATCTTGTCTCCGCCGCCATGCCGGGAGCGCTGCCGCGCGCGCCGCTGGCGGTCGAGGAGCGGCGGCTGGTGCTCTCGCTGCCCGGCGATCTGGCGGGCCTCGCCGGCGAGCGCCTCGCCAACCGGCTGCGCACGCTGGGCCGTCTCGTCGGCCGCGACAGCGAGCTGCGCGCCATTCCGTGAGGCCGACCTTCAACCGGACGTGGCTTCGGTCGGGCGCCGGAGGCGCTTGCTGCACCGCGTCAACACTTTCAGAATGCGCCGTGCGGCACCCATAGCCCTTCCCGACGAATTTCCCCGCAGGACCCCACGAATGACCCTCAAGCTCCACACGATCATCGCCTCGACGCGCCCGAGCCGCGTCGGACCGACCGTCGCCGACTGGTTCCATGACCATGCCGTGGCGCACGGCAAGTTCGCGGCGGAACTGATCGATCTCGCCGAGTTCAAGCTGCCGGTGTTCGACGAGCCGAAGCATCCGCGCCTCGGCCAGTACGAGCACGAGCACACCAGGCGCTGGAGCGCGAGCGTCAAGGCCGCCGATGCCTTCGTCTTCGTCACGCCGGAATACAATTACGGCCCGCCGCCGTCCCTGCTGAACGCCATCACCTACCTGGCGGCCGAGTGGAACTACAAGCCCCTCGGCATCGTCTCCTACGGCGGCATTTCCGGTGGCCTCCGCTCGGCGCAGGTGACGCGCTCCCTCGTCACGACCCTGAAGATGATGCCGATACCCGAGGGCGTGCCGGTGCCGAACTTCGCCCAGTTCATCAGCGAGGACGGCATCTTCACGCCGAACGACCCGATGAAGCAGGGCGCGACGCTGATGCTGGACGAGCTGCACAAGTGGACCGGCGCGCTGAAGCCGCTGCGCAGCTAACGCGGCGCGGCCTGCGCGGAATCTCCCTGCCATGGTAGAATGACGTGGAGTTCGCCCTTGACGGCGGCTCCTCGCCATGACGAACGGGGGAAACGATGCAGCTTGCTACCGCAGTCCCGCCGCATCGTGGCGCGCCCGCGGCGGTTCCCGCGGGCGTGGTCGCCTCCAGTGTCTATGTCGACGGCAGGCGCGTTGCGGACATCGCCGTCGACGAGGCCGGCGACTGGGCCCGCAAGCCCGGCCACGTCGTCTGGATCGGCCTCCTGGAGCCCGACCGCGAGCTGCTGCACCGTGTGCAGGCGCAGTTCGGCCTGCATGACCTCGCGATCGAGGATGCCGAGCACGCCCACCAGCGGCCGAAGCTGGAACAGTACGGCGACGCGCTCTTCGTGGTGGCGCGCACGGCGCAGATGGCCAATGGCCGGATCGAGTTCGGCGAGACGCATATCTTCGTCGGCAAGGGCTATACGGTCAGCGTGCGCCACGGCGCCTCGACCTCCTATGCGGCGGTGCGCCAGCACTGGGAGACCTGCCCGACATCGCTCGCGCGCGGCGAGGATTTCATCCTCTATGCCATCCTCGATTTCATCGTCGACAATTACATGCCCGTGCTGGAAACCATGCACGAGGAAGTCGAGGCCATCGAGGACCGGGTGCTGGAAAAGCCCATGGCGCGCCAGGACGTCGAGCGTCTCTACATGCTGCGCCGCGATCTCCTGCGCCTGCGCAACGCGATAGGCCCGCTGGTGGAGGTCTGCCGGCGGCTGAGCAACGGCGACCTGCCGCAGATCAGCGCCGCCATGGGTCCGGCGTTCCGCGACGTGACAGACCACGTGCGCACCGTGCAGGAGAAGATCGACAGCCTGCGCGAAGTGCTCGCCTTCGCCTTCGAGGCAAGCCTCCTGATCGGCCAGAGCCAGGAAAACGCCATCGCCAAGCGGCTGGCCGGCTGGGCGGCGATCCTCGCCGTTCCGACCGCCATCGCCGGCATCTACGGCATGAACTTCAAATACATGCCGGAAACGGAGCTGTGGTTCGGCTACCACGCGGTTCTGGCGCTCATTGTCACCATCTGCGGTGTCCTGTTCTGGCGCTTCCGCAAGAACGGCTGGATCTGAGCGGCCTGCCCGCGCGCTGGTGGCACGATGGTTGCGACGCCGCGCCGGCAACCTGAACCGGTTGTCATCCCATTAGCGGAGTGGACGGCAAGGGCGGCCACGCTCTAGAACCCGTCTTTCCGCTCCTTTTGCGTGCTGCCTGAAAGACTTCCTGCATGTTCAAGAAGATCCTGATCGCCAACCGCGGCGAAATCGCCTGCCGCGTGATCAAGACCGCCAGGAAGATGGGCATCGCGACGGTCGCCGTCTATTCGGACGCCGACCGCGACGCCATGCATGTCGAGATGGCCGACGAAGCCGTCCATATCGGTCCGGCGCCTGCGGCCGAGAGCTATCTGATCATCGACAGGATCATCGCGGCGGCGAAGCAGACCGGGGCCGAGGCCATCCACCCCGGCTACGGCTTCCTCTCCGAGCGCGAGGCTTTCGCCCGGGCGCTGGAGGAGAACGGCATCGTCTTCATCGGCCCGAATCCGCATGCCATCGCGGCCATGGGCGACAAGATCGAATCGAAGAAGGCGGCGGCCGCGGCCAAGGTCTCGACCGTGCCGGGCTTCCTCGGCGTGATCGAGGATGCGGCCCACGCCACGAAGATCGCCGACGAGATCGGCTATCCCGTGATGATCAAGGCGTCCGCCGGCGGCGGCGGCAAGGGCATGCGCATCGCCCACTCGGCCGGCGAGGTCGCGGAAGGCTTCACGCTGGCGAAGTCGGAGGCGAAATCCTCCTTCGGCGACGACCGCGTCTTCGTGGAAAAGTTCATCGTCAATCCGCGCCACATCGAGATTCAGGTCCTCGGCGACAAGCACGGCAACGTCGTCTATCTGGGCGAGCGCGAATGCTCGATCCAGCGGCGCAACCAGAAGGTGATCGAGGAAGCGCCGTCGCCGCTGCTCGACGAGAAGACGCGCAGGGCGATGGGCGAGCAGGCCGTCGCCCTCGCCAAGGCCGTGAACTACGACTCCGCCGGCACGGTCGAGTTCGTCGCCGGCCAGGACAAGTCGTTCTACTTCCTCGAGA